>OHBM01000110.1_pt1 | contig 62391 bp, 65 predicted proteins | sample 1577251 | NCBI WGS metagenome assembly OHBM01 (sample SAMEA3541557, study PRJEB24748) | human gut metagenome | biome: human gut; feature: human-associated habitat; material: faeces | place: China | collected 2012 | reverse complement strand
CTCAGTTGGTAGAGCACCTGACTCTTAATCAGGGTGTCCAGGGTTCGAGCCCCTGGCGGTGCACTCAAGAGGACTGTTTTTGGAGACTTAGGAGCTCCGGGGACGGTTCTTTTTTTGTCCCCGGAACTGAAGAATTGCTGATAGATCAATAGCCGAATTTGAAAAAAATCGGATCCAGTTTATAGACAGGTGCGCCCAGAATTTTAAGCTGCGTAGCCTGTTCTACATACGTCTTTGTTGATACATAATCAAAATGACCCATGAAAACGCGCAAGAATTCCAAGTTGCCGCCGCCGATCAGGAAGCTGATCGCGAAAGTGTGCCGGAGCAGGTGACCATGTAGCCGGTCTATACCGGATTCAACTTTCATGTCCTGGTAAAACATCTTGATCGTATTGTAAGAGATCGGTTTCCTGGTGCGCAATGTCAGAAACATTGCACCGGATCTGATATGCATAAGTTCAAAGTATTGTTGCAGAGCTGCGATCAGGAAATCCGGAATCAGAACAAACCGGCTTTTATTTCCTTTTGATTTCTTGATCGATAGGATATTTTGTGCAGCGTTCAGATCATGCACCTGCAGGTGCACCACTTCCTGACGCCGGAGTCCACAGTCTAACATCAGATGAAAGATACAATAATTGCGCAGGCCCTGCTCCGTCTCCCGATCGAGAAGCGTGTCGATATGAATCACATCCGCTTCAAACAATGGCAGCACCGGTGCGGCGTCTGATTTTGGCATCTTAACCTTTTTCAGATAGTCCTTACAATAATCTTCATCATAACAGTACCGCAGGAATGCCTTAATAGACCGGGCATAGCTCCGGACGGAAGAATCTTTAATTTTCCTTTTTCTGCAATAGATAAGATAATCCTGATAGATCGACACCTGATCCAGCGCATCAAAACCGGCAGTATCCACAGAAATTTTATACTTATGTTCCAGGAACCGGAAAAACAGCCTAAGATCATCCGAATACTTTTCAATCGTTTCCGCGCTGCAGTATGTGCTCCGGCTGTAGATATACTGATCATAGATCTGCCGGATCGTCATCATTTGAAAATCCCCCTTGCAAATCTAAAGTCTTTATACTATCATAATCATAAAGAGTACCGTCACTTTCATCCAGCAGACGGAAGCGGTGCTTTTCAGAAGATACGAAGACTTCGGCAAGTTCATCCTCATTAAACTGCCGGAGTTTTTTCTGTTTATATCTCTGCGCTTCCATGATGTCATTGTCATTCATGCGGAGAAGTGCTTCAAAGCAGTCCTGCAGAGGACTGTCCTCGTTGATCCCACGCATATAGATGCCGAGGGTCACCGCTGACCCGATCACACGCTTTTTCATGGACTCCACGGAGAGCTTCCGGTTGTAGTTCCTTACAAGCTTCACCTCATCCGGTGTCATTTTCATATCTAAACAGCGCGTAGATCTAAGCGCCTTCCAAAATCCACAGTATGGTCTCCGGTACTTCTTGGAATCACCTGTCTTTTCTACCATCTTGAAAACTCTCTCTGTCAGGTAATCAATGATCAGCTTACGGTTATCCAGATAATCGTAGATCCTTTTGCATTCGCCCTTGTTCCGGTGATCCTTGAACGGGATCAGATCATAACTCTTGGAATGTCTGCGCATGGTCTGATACTCCACATTCACCACATAGTTGAGTTTTGGTGTGAGCTTGTCCGCCAACCGGATCAGAGCATCCTCTTCAATGGTCAGCGTACCGTCCAGGATCTGCCGGACATAATTTGTATAATACGGATCCTGTCCGTGCTCCAGAAAAAACTCCAGTCTTGCAATATAGCGGTAGAACCAGTTCTTTTTCTGATAGCAGCGTTCATAGACCCATTTGTCATACTTGGAGATCAATCCGTTCATTTCCCAAATCTGGAAGAACCAAGGCTTGTAGTTCTGTTCGATGACTTCCCGGGTCTTCTGATAGATGCGGACGAATACCTTATCTGACCGCTTACCAAGTGCCACGTAATCAATCTCATAGTCTTCGGAGCCGACCTTATTTGTGACATAGGTTGCATTTTTGAACCTGTCCACACGCATCTTGTAAAAGTTTTCCGGTGAGAAGAAAGTCTCCGGATCTTTCAAATAGTTGGAGTGCCAGCAGTAATCCACACGGTTCTCCTGGACAAAATCAATCTCAAGACCAAAGTATTCTGCAATATTCTTGACATACCGGTAACTGTTTTCAAAGGCATCACGGACGCCCATGATCCAGAGCATGTAACTGCGGATCTGCACCACGCACTCACAGGTGACAGACTCCCCACCGTCTGCCGCTTTTGGAACCACCGGAGCCAGGAAGATATCAAAGTACTCCGGGTAACTCAAACAGGTCGTATAGAACCGGGAGAAGGTCACCGGCTTCAGATACAGATTCTTGCCGAGTTTCGGCAGATATAACTCCGGCTGGTCTTCGTTTCCGTTCAGATACGAATACTGCAGCTTGAAGAACTTGCGCATTTTCTCGACCTGCGGATCCTTGGATTTCAGCCGGAAGTCGTTCCGGAACTTCACGGAATAGTAAAATGTATCGATGTTATGCAGGAATTTCTTTTGTGCATATCCAAACCACTCATGCTGATCCTCCAGCGGCATGTCACGGAATAGGATGTTATCGTTATTTTGTCTTTTGTCGAGCATTTTTCGACCCCCTAAAACTTAATTTGTCGGACAAAATAGGCATTTTTGGAATTTTCCCCAAAAGCCGTTTCGGGGAAAAAAGTTTTCCACCGTTTTTGTTAGAATACAAGCACGTTTCACCGTGTCGGACAATGGTTTTTGAGACCACGTATTACAGGGCGTGGCGCAGGCCGTCGGCCGGCTTCGCGGGGGCCCCATGATCCCCGCTCGTCCGTCCTAGGCGCTGCGGCTACTTCTTGAACGGTTTTTCGTCTACGAGCTCAAAATGATTGTACGAATCGTACAGTCCGTAGATGTATTTGCTGGTAAAAAAGAAACTGGTCTCGATCGTTTCCTTGATCGGGTACCATTTCTCAATACACACAAATAAGTTTCCGCGGAACAAAAAGCCCACGAATGCCCCCATCAGCCCGGCATTCGCCACCTTACGATGTACGTGTTCATATTCGATCAGTCCCCGGATCTGTCTGTCCAGCATCCGGTCAAACTGCGCCATCAGGATAATATTAAAACCATAATGCCTGTGCTGCGAAAAGAAGGACAGCCAGGCACGGCGGGAAGTTGAAGCATATTCCCTGGAATTGAAAAGGAGCTGTGCTTCATCAATATAGATCCTGACTTCTCCCTCCCGGAGCCTGCGCCCCAGATGCCTGGACAATCTCCGGGAGAACTTTAACAGCCGGTCAGGATCCAGCCGGTGATTCGGTACATAGAGATAAGTTCCCTTACCTTTTTTCACAGCTTTGGTATTAAAATAAAAGTTGCCCAGGACTACGGCATTCTCCCGCCGGAGCCGAATCGCGATCTCTTTCGCTGCATGGACACTCTTTCCGGATCCGGGAGTGCCGGAGTACAGAGATATCATTACAATTCCCCCTTCCTGCTACTGGATCAGCTTGATCCACCGGGCAATCACGGAATAGAGATAGTAAAGCCCGATTGCAACCAGCCACGCAGTACCGATTGTCAACATCTGCGACACAGGGATCACCCAGTTCAGATACCCCAGATAGGGCAGCTGCTCCAGTTCGTCTATTGCACTGGCAAACGGAGAAGTCGGAAACACACTCATCAGCATATCAAGGAACGCATTCAATAAAGCCTGCATATCTGCCATAATATCACCACCTTATCATTTTGCTGGTGCTCTTCATGAGCATCACTATAAACAGTCCCAATTCACCCAGCCGCCAGATCTTCATGATCGGATCCATCCACGCCAGATCAATCACGATACTGGTGTCCACATCAACAAAGTCCAACTTCACCGGGATCTCAAACTTAGGCGTCTCCGGCTCCGCTTTCAGTGCCTGGATCAGATGTATGAAGTCGAAAGGGATACAGAAGGGGAAGAGCAGCTTCAGGTCACGCTTGTAGGATTCACCTTCTCCGCCAGTACTGGGATCCGGAGACGGTGAAGGATCCGGATCAGGTTCCGGCTCCGGTGCCGGTTCAGGCAAGGCTGCAGTCAACGCAGCGTTCAAAGTTTTCTTATAAGCTTCTGTATTCTCTGCCGGATCAAGACCAGGCTCCGGAAGAGCTGCTGCAGCAGTAGACAATGCTGCGTTGATGCCGGGGAGCCGCCCCGGAGCAAACTCATAGCCGGTGAGAGGCTGCATGACTATAGGGACGGACTTCGTAAGATCTGGGAAGTCATAGGCTTCACCGTTTAAAAGACCAGCTAAAGTACCATTTTCTAAAAAATTAATAGCGGCACTTTCGCTTTCAAAAATTGGAAGATTAATAGAACAATTTGACAGATCTTTATATGAAACATTATTAAAATAATATGAGTTACCAGTAGTTTCGTTTCTTAAAGAACCACTAGAATAAAAACTCTTTTCACTATAATTAACGTATACAGCTGAAGTCCCAGATCCATAAAGTTTTGCAAAAATGAGAGAACCACCATTTACGTAAAGAACAACAGGATCTGAAAATTTATCATTATAAGTACAAATATTGTTAAAAGTACCATCCCAAGTACTTTGTTGATAACTAACTGTACCAACAACAAAATATCTTCCGTCAGTATCTTGATCTAATTTACCGGTAAAACCTAACCCGGTGAAATAATCTTCCGCTGCCACCCCTTCCACTTTCCCGGCATACAGATCTGCAAAAAATCCAGCCATAGCAGAAAGAAGCGTACCAGCAACCAGCACATCCTGAATATATGAAAAAGGATCCTTATACCCAGTATCCGGCACCGGTGTACTATCCGGATCAGAGGACGGAGTAGGCGTCGGATCCGGCTCATTGCCGCCAGTCCCGGAGATTACACGGTACTTTGCAAACGTTTCAGAAGTCGGCAATTTCAAAGCATTACTTCCGAGCGTAGATTCAACAGCATCCAAAGCTTCTTTTACAGTCATCTTGGAACCATCTTCCATCGTTATGATGGTATCATAATAAGGCGGTTCAGTCATGCTTTCCACAGATGCAATAAAAGCATCATAAAGAGAGGATCCGGATTCGTAATCATCCAGTCCGTCCTTGATGCCTGAAGAAATAGCAACTGTTTCCAGCAGATTATAGAGCATCATAGTCAGCTCCACGGCGAAATCTTCACTGACTGCGACAGATGCAGCCTTGACCTTTAATGTATTTCCAGTCAGCACGCTGCAGGCTACCAGAGCCACGGCCAGCAACAGCGCAGATATTCTTTTACTCATAATATCCCCCCTACGAAAAAGTCTTATCTAACAAAGTATGAAAGCCATCATCCTGAACCGCCGGAGGTTCACAACAGGCATCCATGCCATCAACAGGATCCTTAAAATTTCTCTTGCAGCAGAGAATGACATCTGGATCATAATAGATACATCCGTATTCCCTGCAGTGTTTCTCATCAAAATAAGTTACCATTTCCACCTTTACCTTTCTTGTCCGACAAACGCACATGCAGCACAGCCGGATCCACGCAATCAGAAATTATTTTGTCCGACAAAAATTGTCCTACAAATGTCATGCAGCGCAGCTCACCTGCAGATAAATTGTCCTACATATTAGTCAACATCTTCTCTAAAGTAATAAACTTTCTTATATTTCTTTTCCTTTCTCCATTCACTCACAATACGAATAGCATCATCGTAAGAAAGCCCCGTTAAACAATCGCCTTCGGAATCTTTATGTGCTTGTCTAAATTCACCAACTACCGTATATTTATATTTTTTCGACATATTTACCGATACCTCCTGTCAGTTTGTCCTACAAATTTGCCCGGCAGCATTCAAACTGCATCTATTTTGTCCGACAGCACCAAAAAAGGGCGGGAAGCTTCAGCTCCTCACCCTTCCCGGTTGATCACTATTCAGTTTTTACGCTTTACCGAGAGACTTCAGCCATTTCAAGCCGAATCTGACACCTACAACTGCACCATAGATCACTGCAGCTGCAGCTACTGCGATCGCCAGAACCTTAAGCAGATCACCCTGCACGCTGGTCACAGCATCGGTCATAACCTTGGAAATGTCAAAAGAACTTGCTGCTCCATCAGAAGCAGCCACTACAAAAGGAACATAAAACATAGGCATATCAACGCCCTCCTTCCATGATTGAGAATACGGTATAAACCACGTACCCTGTTAATATAGCTATGCATTCACAGACGGCGCCAAAGATCATGAACTGTGATGCAATAGACACGTAAATAAAAATATCCATCATTTCCTCCCTGTAAAGAATCCATGTATGAACAGCATCCCGGCAAGGATACCCAGCAGGATGGACAATAACAGCGTTTGCTCCTGGTTCTTGACGGTCTGATCCTGGGAGACTGCAAGCTGTTCTGCCAGGGTATCAGCCTGTTCTGACAGATATTGATTCGTCTGCAGGAGATCTTCATGGATCTGCTGCAGAGCTTCAGAATAGTCCGGTGCATCTGCGGAGAAGACAACAGTGTAGGGACTGTTGCCTTCCGGAGAATCTACCGCAGCACCTTCACCGGTATTGCTGCCGGTTATCACTTCCGCATTGCCACCGGATACGGTGACAGGAAGGTAGACCGTGTCAGCTTCTGTATTAAGTAAAGGGGAATCCTCCCCGGGGGAGGCAGTCACAACCTCATCCATTATTTAGCAGCCTTTCCGGACTCCCTGGCTTCCGGAGCTGTCTCCGGCTGGATCATGCCCTGAACATAGAATCCGGGGAGAACCTTCTGTTTGATCTCTACATGAGAGATAAAAGCAACATCACGCAGACGGTTTACAGGCTTACCATCAGAACCGGTCACCATCTCAAAAGTACCTTCATAAAGGCCGGGAGCAACTACGATCTTGTTCCGGAACATGGGATCCAGAGAGCACTTAGCACGCTGAACACCTACTGGCTTAGTAGGATCAAACTCTGCTTCTGAAGCCAAAGCTTCACCATTTTCACCCCAGAAAAGGTAATGAACAGAGCAGCCGGTCACCTTATTTCCAGAATCGTCTTTCATGTCATACTGGTTTGCGAATAAGATCATGATTTTTGCTTTACTTGTTAATGCGAAATTAGCCATTTTGATTTTCCTCCATATTTGAAAAAGGGTTATTGTTTATAAGTTGCTGTTTTATATCGTTTTCAACATGATACCGATAGCGGAACCATGCCATCACCTTGTTATAATCGCCGCCGGTCTGCCTGCAGAGGATCTTGACGGTGATCGGTGTATAATTATGACGTTCCCGGAGCCAGTCCAGAAAAGACTGCGTATCCTCATTCCAAAAGGTTCCTGTGAGACACTCCGGAATTGCAGATAAATTTGTTTGTTTCATTCGGGAAATCCTCTCTATGCCAGGTCTATGGCTGTCCGGGTGTCCCTCCGGGGGGCGGGTCTCGACCCGCTGTCGACCAGGGACCAGTCCCTGGACCCATTATCACTGCGTGACAGGCACAGGGAAACAGTAGCAAGGGCAGCTTCTGTTCCCCTGGCGGGGAAGTGTCTGGGGGACTTAAGTCTGTCAAGCGGCTTTCGCGGCATATCCTCACCGCAAGTGCAGCGGCTCCGGTATTCCACGATCCACTTGACAGACAGCCGCCGGGGTCATGTGAAAGGCAGGTTGTTAAGGTCGTCCATAGCGCGGTGCAGGTGATCCAGCGCCCGGGCAACGGTGTAGATCTGCCGGTTCTGTTCATCGATCTTCTTCTGGCTGGCCTTGATCCAGTTTTCGTAATATGCAATGCGTTCCGCCCGGGTTTCTTCCCCGGAGCGATAGTCCTCAAGGATCCGGCAGAGCTTATCCGTCCAGGTCGTGCCCTTCTGCTGATCAACGTAAGCATCCAGATCAGCCGGGAGCCGGATCGACTTCTTGATCAGATCATCCGGCACTGCTGTCACCTCCCAGTTCCTGCTGGACAGATGCATTACTAAGCAGAACATCAATATAATCGAGAGCCTCTTCTGCACTATGCAACAGCGGAGTTTTTAAAATAACATCATCGCTATAAACATTATCCTTACTGGCATGAATATCATAACCAATGCAAACTTCACCACAGCAGGTGTATCTGGAGCATCTGACATGCAATGACCATGGAAAAACAGACACACGATTATCAGAAATATCAGTTAGTACAACAGAATGCGACATCAAACTTCCTCACTTTCTCCGGATCGGCTCCTCACTGGGTCTACCATCACCGGTCTTTTCTTCTCAACGCGTTTGTGCTACAATTTAGAGTATATATACTTTAGTAGGCTAAAATCTGTCCTACAAACTTAGTATAGTAGAACTTATTCTACTTGTCAACAGAAAAGTAGAATATATTTTACTGCATTTAGGAGAAAAAATGGAGATTGTAGAAAGAATAAAAAACCTCTGTAATACTGAAAATATCACGATAAAGGAACTTGAAAGAATAATACAGATATCAAACGGAAGCATACGGCACTGGAATGAAAAAACACCATCAGTAGAACGTGTCCTACTTGTAGCGGATCACTTTAATGTAAGCCTTGACTGGCTGGTAACCGGAAAAGAGTCCGGAAACCTAACATCGGAAGAGCAGCTTCTGGTTGATCACTATCGCCGGGCAGATGACCGAGGAAGGCGCAACATTATGAAAATAGCGGAGAACGAAAGCGCGGAACTAGAGTCATCAGCTTCGAAGCTTGGGTAAAACACCATAGATAAAAGGGGGATCACTATGAATGATGCAATAGCAATGATGTTTTCAATTTTAATTGTCATGTTTGGGTACCTGGTATTTAAGATCTTGACGGATCAATCCCAACCAACGACCACCAACACCAGGAAACGGAGAAAGAAGAGAGGGACAGGAAAGCCGGTTATCAAAAATAACTGGAATATGCGACCACTGGACACAAAAGATCCGGCAGACAAAGATCTGCGTTATGAGGACTTTGTAGAATCATCCTGGAAAGAAATAGAAAAGTAGTTTGTCCTACAATTTTACCTGCAGGTTGATGCTGCAGCATGATTTTGTCCTACAAATTTCTCTTTACAATTCCGGGAACCCGTGTTATATTGACCTTAGGCAAAATTGAGGAATTCGACATGCATGTCGAACGACAAAAACCCCGGGGTGCATCCCGGGGTCTTTTGTTACTTGGCTGATCGTGCTATTCGTCCTCTCCATCCAGCCATTTGCTTATGTAGTTGGCGGCTACACTTGCCATGACGGAGATAATAAAATTGAGAAATTCATGCATGTCGAACACCCCCTTCCTGCCGGGGTAACACGACAGAGCTATTATATCACACGGTTCTAATCGCGTAAACCGCCAAAAAGGAGCAAAAAACGCAATAAAAAAAGGCTCTGGAAGCCTTTTCTCTTAATCAGGGTGTCCAGGGTTCGAGCCCCTGGCGGTGCACGCAAAGGGACTGTTTTTGGAGACTTAGGAGCTCTGGGGACGGTTCTTTTTTTGTATAAATATTTAGGCTGAGGAGATTTTATATGACTGCGATATTTGATACTCATGCGCATTATGACGATGACGCATTTAACGAAGACAGAGAACAGATTTTAGCGGCGCTGCCGGGGCGGGGTATCTCCCGGGTGGTGGATGTGGGCGCGAGCCAGGCATCCTGCCGGAAAGTGTTAGAGCTGATGGAGCAGTACGATTATATATATGGAGCCATCGGCGTACATCCCAGCGAGACCGCGGAACTGACTGAGGAATCTTATTCCTGGCTGAAGGAACAGTGCCAGAAAGAGAAATGCCTGGCGGTGGGAGAGATCGGACTGGATTATTACTGGCCGGAGCCGGACCACGAGACACAGAAGAAGTGGTTCCTGCGGCAACTGGACCTGGCGCGTGAGATCAAAAAGCCTGTTATCATTCACTCCCGGGATGCGGCAAAGGATACTGTGGATCTCATGACGGAGGCGCACGCAGAGGAGATCGGCGGCGTAATTCACTGCTATTCCTATACGAAGGAGACGGCGAAGATTTTTCTGGATATGGGATTCTACTTCGGAATCGGCGGCGTGCTGACTTTTAAAAATGCAAAGAAACTGAAGGAAGCGGTAGAATATATCCCTATGGATCGCATCGTACTGGAGACGGACTGCCCCTATCTGGCGCCGGAACCGAACCGCGGCAAACGCAATAGCTCCCTGAACATTCCTTATGTGATCGCTGCCATGGCGCAGATTAAGGGGATCACAGAGGAAGAAGTGCGCAAGGCGGCATGGGATAATTCACTTAGGCTGTATCATATGGAAAAATAGATGGTCAGCTGATAAAGAGGTATGATTGGTGGGGGAATTTATAGTAGTAAAAGGTAAACATTATGGAAACAAATATAACAAAACAGCAATTATTTTCAAAAGATGATCTGAAAAAACTGATCATTCCTTTATTATTTGAACAGGCACTGGCAATCACTGTGGGCATGGCAGATACCGTCATGATATCCTCTGCGGGAGAGGCGGCGGTCTCCGGCGTATCCCTGATCGACATGTTCAATAATCTGATCATCAGCGTGCTGGCGGCACTGGCTACCGGTGGTGCCGTGGTGACCTCCCAGTTCTTCGGAGCCGGGAAAAAAGAGGACGCCTGCAAATCTGCAAAACAGTTGATCGTGTCATCGGTATGCATTACGATCGGTATATCGATTTTGGTCATGGTGTTCTGTAACGGCATCATTTCCCTGTTTTTCGGTAAAATTGAAGCGGACGTATTTCATAATGCTGTGATCTATATGATGATCTCTGCGCTGTCCTTCCCGTTCCTTGCACTGTACAATTCCTGCGCAGCGCTGTTCCGCTCCATGGGCAATTCCAAGATCACACTGAAGGTATCCATCGTGGAAAACATCATTAACATCGGCGGTAATGCTTTGGGCGTTTATGTGTTGGGACTGGGAGTTGCCGGTGTGGCGATCCCTTCCCTGATCTCCCGTGCGGTGGCAGGATTCATCCTATATCATTTGCTGAAAAACCCGTCCAATGAAGTGCATTTATTAAAAGAAAGCTTCCACATCGACTGGCCGGTGATCCATAAGATTTTTTACATAGGTATCCCCAGCGGGATTGAAAATGGTATTTTCCAGCTGGGACGTGTCATTGTGGTAAGCATTATCGCGGGCTTCGGAACTGTGCAGATCGCTGCCAACGGTGTGGCGAACAGCTTGGACAGCATGGGCTGTATTGTGGGACAGGCTATGAATCTGGCAATGATCACAGTGATCGGCCGCTGCGTTGGCGCCGGAGATTCCGGTCAGGTGCGGTATTATACGAAAAAATTATTGAAGATTACCTACTTGTGTACCTTTATGGTAAACAGCGTCATCCTGCTGTGTCTGTCGTGGATCCTGAAATGCTATGGATTAAGCCCGGAGACCACGCAGTTATCCTATATTCTGGTCATGATCCACAACGGTATGGCGATGTTTTTGTGGCCGGCGTCTTTTGTTCTGCCGAACATGCTTCGTGCCTGCAATGACGTACGGTTTACCATGGTGCTGTCTATTTTTTCCATGTTCGTGTTCCGTATCGGATTCAGCTATATCATCGGTGTGAACATGGGTTACGGAGCCATCGGTGTCTGGATCGCTATGGTACTGGACTGGATATTCCGTGTGATCTGTTTTGTGAGTAGATATTTGTCCGGACATTGGCTGAAGACAGCCGGATTACAGGATAACAGATAGCAACAGTTCATCTTGTGAACATATGCGGCCACAAAGCCATACGAGCATGATTTTGTGTGCCCGGATATATTCACGGATGAACTGTTATGAGGTATAATATGGGAAAAAGAGAGAGAGGTATGCAATATGCAGGTAGTATTGGAAAATGAAGCTTTAAAAGTAACCATCAACAGCTTTGGTGCAGAGCTTGCAAGCATTCGGGGGAAGGCAACGGATACCGAGTATCTGTGGAATGCGGATGCAAAATTCTGGAAGAGAACTGCCCCGGTACTGTTCCCCTTTGTAGGAAGTCTGAAAAATAAGGAATATCATTATGAAGGAAAGACTTATTCCATGGGTCAGCACGGCTTTGCCAGAGACATGGAGTTTGCCGTGGATGTGCAGACGGCGACGGAAGCATGGTTTTCCCTGCAATCCAATGAAGAAACAAAAGCAAAATTCCCGTTGGAGTTTATCCTGAAGATCGGTTATGAATTGGAAGGAAAAGACCTGAAGGTCATCTGGCAGGTGGAAAATCCGGATACGAAAACACTGTACTTTTCCATCGGAGGACACCCCGCATTCATGTGTCCTGTGGATGGAAAAGGAAAGCAGTCGGAATATTATTTTAAGTTTGATACGGACAAAGATCTGACTTACGGACTGGTGGCAGATGACGGACAAGGACTCATGGGACAGCAAAAGGATGTATTACCGGTGAAAAACGGCTATGCGCAGATCATAGAGCACTTATTTGACCGGGATGCCCTGATCGTGGAGGATCGTCAGGCTTTGGCAGTGAGCCTGTGTACTCCGGACAAAAAGCCGTATGTTACCTTAAGCTTTGATGCTCCGTTATTCGGTCTGTGGTCTCCCGCGGGCAAGGGAGCACCGTTTATCTGCATCGAGCCCTGGTATGGCAGATGCGACAAGACGACCTTTGACGGCAGTTTAGAGCAACGGGAGTACAGTAATACCCTGCAGGCAGGTGAGGTATTCCGCAAGGAGTACACTATCACAATAGAATAATTACGAGAAAGCGAAAAAGCTTCTGAAAAAAGCTTCGGGCACAGAAAAAGATTGTGTCCGGAGCTTTTCTTACGCTGCTATTCAATATAAATTTATCGAATATCAATAAATTTATATTGACATTCGTATAATAGAGTGATATGTTAAGGCTACCAAGAAGGAAAGAGGTATTCATTATGGAGAAGAGAGAGTTGTCGGAAAAGGAGCTGCGGGAGAAAAAGTTATCTCTGGCGAAGGGGACAAAGTACCTGCTGGATTTCATGTTCTATGCGGGAATCCTGGTGACGATAAGTCTGCCGCTTAGTCTCAAATACATAGGAAAGTATCTGGAGGCGGTGGAGGAGCATTACCTTCCGGCAGTGATCATATTCGTCATCCTGGGTGTGCTGGCATTATTGTTGGTCAATGAACTGCGCAAGATGTTTGGCACGGTGCTTGCGGAGAACTGCTTTGTACCGGAAAATGTGGCGAGCCTTAGGAGAATGGGAGACTTAAGCTTTTTCATCGCGGCCATGAGCGCTGTGAGATGTGTGGTGTACCTGACCATTGCCATGCTGGTGATCATTTTGGTATTTATCATTGCAGGCATGTTCAGCAAAGTGCTGGCGATGGTATTTGAAGAAGCCGTGCGCTACAAGGAAGAAAACGACTTAACGATCTAAAAATTCAGTCACAAAGTGATAGAGCGTGTGATACGCGACTATGTAAATGAAGCCGGCTGAACGGAAATTCAAAATTAGAAAGGCATCTATTATGGGAATCATTGTAAATCTGGATGTAATGATGGCAAAGCGGAAGATCAGCCTGACAGAACTGGCGAATCAGGTGGATCTGACACAGGCAAATTTATCCATCCTGAAAAATAATAAAGCAAAAGCCATACGTTTCTCTACACTGGAATCCATTTGTGAGGTGCTGCATTGCCAGCCCGGAGACATTCTGGAGTATGTAGAAGACACAAAAGAAGAGGAAACCAAATAAAACCTGAGAGGGGGAGATCATAATGCAGGAAAATACAGTAGTACAGGAAACAAATTCAATAAATCAGGAACAGATTTCCGGGCAGAATGTAGTCCGGGTAGTGGAAAAGACAGAGACTGTGGAGACAAAGCGCTTGCAGGAGCACTATAATTTCTTCGGACCGGTGACTTTTCTCTATGCCGTATTCTATGCATTTTGTATGTTCCGGAACGGCTCGGGGATCACTTTCCCTTTTTTTCTCGCAGGCACTTTACTGTATTTTGTCTTCTCGCTGTCAAAACTGGGGCTTACCTTGAAAAAAGGAAGCGCCTTTTACATGATCAGCATTCTGCTGCTGGGGGTATCCACCTTCTGCACCGACGGATGGGCGATCATAGGTCTGAACAAGCTGGCGGTGCTTCTGTTAGTGATGTGTCTGCTGCTGCATCAATATTTTGATACGAAAAAGTGGAATCTTGGAAAATATGTGGGAAGCATCTGCCAATTGGTGGTTATGAGCTTCGGGGAACTGGGGAAGCCTTTTTCCGATGGCAAAGCCTATTTTCGTGAAAAAGGAAAAGTAAATAAAAAGGTATGGTACGGGCTGCTGGGAGTAGTGATCGCACTTCCTATTCTACTTATTGCAGCCGGACTGTTAAGCTCCGCCGATGCGGTATTCCGTAAGATGACAACAGATTTCATGAACTGGATCCGTCCGGGCAATGTATTTAACGTAGTCATCCGGGTAACGTTTCTGTTTTTTGCTTCCTACGCACTGACTTCCTATCTGTGCAAGAGAAGCATCACGGAGGAAGTGAAGGATCACAGAAAGGGTGAGCCGGTACTGGCAATTACGATTATGTCATTGCTGTCACTCTTGTATCTGCTATTCTCCGGTATTCAGATCTTCGGATTGTTCTTAGGGAAAATGCAGCTGCCGGAGGGCTATACTTACGCACAGTATGCAAGAGAGGGCTTCTTCCAGCTGCTGGCTGTCAGCATTCTGAACCTGATCCTGGTATTGGTGTGCCTCAGCTTTTTTAGGGAGAGTAAGGTATTGAAAGTGATTATGACGATTATGTCATTATGCACTTTTATCATGATCGCCTCCAGCGTAATGCGAATGATCATTTACATCCGGTATTATTATCTGACTTTCCTGCGGATCTTCGTATTGTGGATGCTGACGGTATTATTCGTCATGTTTATCGGAGTACTGATCAACATTTACAGGGAAAGCTTCCCTCTGTTCCGCTATGGTGTCGTGATGGTGACAGTTCTGTACCTGGCATTGTCCTTCAGCCATCCCGACTATATTATAGCCAGAGTGAATATTGCCAATGCACCCAGCGCAGACGGTACAGGCTGGGAAGAATCCGTGGCGCAGGATTACGGAGACGATTTTTTCGCCGGACCGTTTTTCCGGGGATCGGAATATAATGACTACTCTTATCTAAGTGATCTCAGTGCGGATGCGGCACCGGTCATTATTCCTTATATGGAGAGCCTGGGGTATGATTTTGGCGCCTATGAACTGGAGAGACCCACAGATATTATGAGCGAAGATACGCAGGCTCAGTGGTGGGGGAGTTATCAACCGAAGGGATTCGGATATTATTACCTGAACCATAATAAGAAGCGTCTGGATCAGACATCTCTGCGGACATTTAATATTTCCAGATATATGGCGCGGAAACAGATAGAGGCGAGAATCGATGGAAAATAAAGAAATGAATACGGAAAAAATAAAGTTTTATAAAAAGCATCCGGTGTTGCTTGCATGGCTGATTTCTATATTTATCGGACTGGTCTATGCGCTTTTTACGATCATAGCCTCTGTTATTCATTATGAGCAAAGAGATTATGTATGGGAGATCATTAAGGCTTTTACAGAAATGTTTACCTGGGCAATTTTAATGGGAGCGGTACTGGTATTTCCTGTGGTGCTGACGATCAGCGAAGGAATCTGCCTGATCAGTGAAGCATGGGAACGTCCGGTGAAGGGAGCCTGGCTGTTTGACCAGCATGTATTTTGGCTGGGCGGATTCTATGAACTTTGTTATTTGGGGTTGATTATGGATGTGACATCCGCTGACTGGCAGACGCAGTTAAGCAATTCCAATAAACATACACCGATTTACAGTGGTTCTATGGTTACTTTTATAGTACTCATTCTGCTGGCATTTATAGGGTATGAGATCCTGCAGAGTATTCCGCTTCGGAAGCTGCCGCCACTTGTGACAGTCCTGTCGATTTCCGCAATGTACCTGGGATTGTTAGAACTGATCCTGTTCACAGTACAGATATTCAAGCCGACGATTTTGCTTGATGGATATTTGTTATTATTTCCACTGTGCTGTGTGCTGCTAGTGGTGCGACTGCTTCTGAAGAAAATACGGGAGTGGAATGCACTGGTGCAGAATGCGGAGGCGGAACACTTTGGGACGGGGAAGATTTATCAGAATCCCATGCTGCGTTGGTGTGACAGCATATTACGGAAGGCTGCATGGTGGCCGGTGCTTGGACTGGTATTGATGTTCCCGCTGTTGGGAAGCCTGATCGCAATCCTCATGCTGTTTGGGCAGGCACCGGATTCTGTGATTAAAGCATTCACGGAGACCAGCGACTGGAATCTGTCACTAAGACAGGCACCGCAGAATGTCATGTATGATGAACATTATCTCTGCACGGTAGCTGCCGGCGGTCATGAAAAAGTCGTAAAGCCTATCCGCCTAGGGAGGCGGCATGGGCATGAAGTGATCGTGAACCGTCAGTTGTGCATCGCCAATGCTTTTGAACAGGTGTTGGAAGAACGGACTCCCGGCTTCCACCGGGCACTGCGTCATTTTTATGATACTTACGGGTTCCCTGTGGCGAGACTGATCCACAGTAAATACACGGCGGATCTGGTGTATTTTATCATGAAACCTTTAGAATGGATCTTCCTGTGTGTGCTGTACCTGACGGACGTGCATCCCGAGAACCGCATCGCTGTGCAGTATACCGGGAAGACGGCGGCACAGGTGGAAGAATAGTAAAATATTAATGGAAAAAGCTCTCCCTTTTGGATATAATAATATTTGAAAGGGAGGCTTTTTTATATGATAAAAGTGAATTGAACTAAATCGGAATTTGTAAAGGAGATATACAACATGAAGAAAGTCTGCTTAGCGGTTTTGCCAGCTTTAACAATAGTGTTAGAATTATTACCCTTGGGAGCAGTTTGTATTTTTGCAACATCTCCAACAGAAAGAGTAAAAGAAACATTCTCATACTTTAGCCTTACACCGTTTGGCTATGCAAATTTTGCTCCACTTATTACAGCCACACTTACTGTTGCCATCTTCTTACTTTCATTGTTTTCATTGAAGAAGAAAGGTGTTCTCAAAGCATTGTTTGTCCTTTCCATTATTACGGTAGTTATTTCTCTTTTGCCATTGATGTATGGCTTAAACTACTATACCCTTGTAGGAGCCTTTATAACAGTAACACTTGTAATAGAAAGTATTTTGGCTAAGATACAACAAAAGTAAAGCGATAACTCGGAATTTGAGGGAGGAAACAGTATGAAAAAGATTATTGCAATGGTTCTTTGTCTTGTGTTGGTACTTTCATTGGCTGGTTGTGGAAATAATGATCAAAGTTCAGATACGCATGATGCGAACTACGAAGAAGGTTATACGGCTGGCTACGAGGTTGGATATAATGATGGGAAGCAGCAAATGGCCGAAAACAAAAAGTACTTTGCACAGTTTTCGGGATCTTTTACAGCTTCCGTTGAACAACTCTTGCCGGATTACTGTGCGCTTCCGGGAAAAACGATTGCGGTAGTTCACTTCTTTCAGACTGCACCCTTTTTACTTCGCTTTCAGGAAGATATGACCGGAAAGCTTGTTGAAGGAACGGTTTATGTGTTTGAGTTCAAGACATTTGAAGTTGAACTTCCGGCTGATGAGGAAAATCCAGATATTTCGGATTATATGTACTCAATAGATGTTACTAATTATAGAGTTGCGGAAGATGGCGAGCTCGGGTTGGAGAGCATATCGCCGACTGTTGAAATAATATCGAAGTAAGTAACCGGATTATTTAATAAGCAATCACCGTGGTAAATTCTATTTAGATATCCCAGTAAAAGAATCGGATTGAACTGATAGGGCAGAAGAGGTATACTTATTTTCGGAAACGAACGGAGGTACCGGGATGGAAAAGTTTAACCCTTCAGAGCTTTGCGCAGACATTAAGATCTATGATTATAAGAAAAAAGTAAAATATGATGAGAAATCCTTGGTGATTTTTGAGAAAACAGGGAAAATGATAAAAGCCGGAAAAGAGTGTGAAGGCATGCTTTACACTCTTCCGGCTAATTCTATTGGCTTTTCTCCGATCGTGTTGGGAAGAGTCAGCGACTATACCTGTGCGGAAAAGATGCTAAAGCAGATGCTGTGTCGGTATCTGGGCAAGCCTGTTTTTGCGGGATACGGAGAGGGGCTTATTTTTGTTCACGAGAAGCTGAACGAAGTGGAAATGAAAGCCTATTTTGATCTCCTGTATCAGACGGGAGCCAAAAATGTGGTCTATGCGGATGAAAGCGTGAAAGGAATCCCGGAGGGAACTCCCTGGGAGGATGTGATCTGGGGAATGAAGAACACTTATAAAAATCTTCGTTTTGCCGTAGAGATCACGAAGGAACAGCCCATGGATTACCTCAGATATTCGCTGGCGCAGTTGGCAGAGAACTGTAAGCGGTGGGGACTGGAAGAGGAAATGTCAAAATTGCATATTTAAGAAAAAGGCTAAGGATAAATGAAGTTATTTATCCTTAGCCTAAATTATTAGCTTTGCTGATAGTAATTATGCCGGTAAAGATGATCGTCTACCTGCTGCGCCAGGTGATTCATTTCTTCTTGTGCATCAGCACCCATGGCAATATTATAAAACGCATAGGAAAACTGCTTACTGAAGAAAGGATATGCGGGGGTCTGTGGTCTGGTAAAAGAGGTATTCCGTAATTGTGAAAATAAAATATTGCTGTTGCCGGAACCAGCCTGAAAGCTGTCCATTACATCATAAATCTCTTTTAAAACGGGAATACCCGTTAACTGACTGATCTTCAACTGGTTCTGCAGACTGAAAACATAACGGATAAATTCACAACATTCTCTGGGATATTGTGTCTGTCTGGACATGCATAATCCCCAGCTTCCATGGGGAGAAGCTGCTTTTATACCATGCGGAAGAGGGATTATGCCGATATTACTATTCCTTTTTTGCGATTGAAAATAGGCACTGGGCAGTGAAAGACTCATGGCAAAGTTTTCAGGAAAATCGGCACTGAGATCCTCTACGTGGGTATAATGATATTTATGAAATAATTCGCCCAGCCAATTCATAGCAGCGACGGAAGCCGGAGAGTTAATATATCCAGAGGTTGCCGTCAGTGTATCGTTAAAAAAACTACCATTGTTCTGCACGATAAATGGCAATCCTGCATAGCTGTTCCATTCTCCGGATTTCGGAGAAAGACCGCGTCCGGAGTCCATAAGCAAAGGATAGGGAAAAGAAGTTTTGGTCTGTATTGTATGGCAGACATTCAGAAACTCATCCCAGCTCCAGGCATCTTCCGCAGAAGTCGGAATGCGGATACCAAGGGAATGGAACAACTCCTTGTTATACAGAATACATAAAGTGGATTCCGTATAACCCAGATGATATAGTTTTCCCTGATAGGTTCCCTGTGTCACAATGGGAGACAGAAAAGAGGATAGGAAAGACGAATCCATATATCCATCAAACGGCAGCAGAGAATTCATATATGCCCAATAGGGGACATCAGGACCGTCCAGGGACAGAATATCCGGTGCATTTCCACTGGTAAAGCTCTGCAACAGCGAGTCACGCAGAGGAGCCTTATCGTTGGTGAGAAAAGTCGGTGTTACAAAAAAACCGGAAGATGTCAGATTAAACTGTTCGATCAGAGAGATCCAAAAATGTTTCTCATTATCTTCCATAGGACATAAATAAATAGATAGGTTTATTTTATCTTTGGAGCGGTCTGCTACAAAAGTGCCTTTTCCTTGCTGCCGTATAATATATCCTTCAGCTTCCAGACATTTCAGGGCTTGTGTAATAGTGCTCTTACTTACATTTAAAGTACGCATTAATTCATTGTCGGAAGGGATGAGATCGCCGGGACGATAATATCCGCTTTCGATTTTCTGGACAAATTCATTTTTTATAAGCATGTATTTTGGTGTTCTGGTGTTCATAAAATCCCCCACATTTTGAAAAGTGATTGACAATATATTTTTGTTATGCTAATATCATAGCATAAGTTATTCGAACAAACAAGATTAAATAAAAAAACTCTCTGCAAAAGCAGAGAGTTAAAAAATAAAACAAGTTATTCGAACAACCGAATAACTAAAAGGAGGAGAAGATGAAAAAGACATTTTCAAAAGAGAAATTATTTGACAGAACACCGCGGGTCTTTAAGCGGGATGCAACGGAAGTCCGTTTTCTGCTGGGCGGAATCGGAACAGGTAATTTCTCTGTAAATTCAAGAGGAAAGTTCCTCGACTGGGAAATTTTTAACTGGCCTTCAAAGAATACAAAATTTCCCCTTTCCTTTTTTGCAATTCGTACGGAGAACAAAGAACTGGAAAAACCTATATCGAAAATTTTGGAATCGAGAATGGTTCCGCCATATACCAGCTCACACGGATATCTTCAGGCTGAATTAGTAAATCTGCCAAGAATGGAAGATTCCGAACTGATTTGTGAATATCCTTTTGCAAGGGTGAATTTCAAAGATTCCGAATTGCCCGTAAAAGTATCAATGGAAGCATATACACCGTTTATTCCTTTAAATACAGATGATTCCAGTATTCCCTGCGCAATTATCCGATACACGGTGAAAAATGTTGCAGACTGTCCAACAAAAGTAAGCCTGGTAGGTACGCTTCCCAATGCATCCGGCTTTGAGGGATATGATGTTATTGAGAACCTGAAGCTGGCCGACAGTGTAAAAAATGAATATCGAGAATTTGATGATGTGAAGGGTTTGTATTATTCACCCGAACATTTGCAAGAGGATCATTTACGGTATGGAAATATGGCGATTCTGACCAGTGGATCCAATGTAACCTATAAAACACAGTGGTTTGACGGCGAATGGGTGGATGGAATACAGGATTTCTGGGATGACTTTACCAGTGATGGACTTTTGGAAAAAGAGACCGTATCTGACAGTGTGGGATGCGAATTTGCACAATTTCATAATTTCAGTTTCCTGAAAAGAAGAGAAAAGATCGGATCCATCGGAGCCTGGGAAGAACTCCAGCCGGGAGAAGAAAGAACCTTTGAATTTGTCATTACATGGTATTTCCCTAACAGAGTAAAGGCATGGATCGAGTTTGATGAGGACTACGAGAAATTCCAGCGAGGTGAATACGGAACAGTAAGAAATTACTATGCAACAAAATTCACAGATGCATGGGATGTAGCAAAATATGTATATCATAATAAGGAACGACTGGAATCCGATAGCAGAAAATTTGCTGATGCCATGTTCCATAAGACAACATTACCTTATTATGTGATTGATGCTCTGACTGCAAACATTACGAATCTTCGAAGTAATTTATGTTTCCGGCTGGAAGATGGAACTTTTGCCGGATTTGAAGGAATACGTGACTACATAGGCTGCGGTTACGGTAGTGTGCCTCATGTATGGAATTATGCACAGACGGTTGCTTTTCTGTTCCCGGATCTTGAAAAAACTATGCGTAATGTAGAATTTTTGAGAGAAACAGATGAGACAGGTTGCATGTCTACACGAATGTTTTCCGTATTTGATCAGGAACGGTATGCAATGGTTCCGGCCTGTGATGGAGAACTTGGAAGTGTTGTTCGTGTCTACCGGGATTTCAAGAATCTCGGGGATGTAGAATTTTTGAAGACCATTTGGCCCAAAGTAGTGTTGGCAATGGAATATGCCCTGAAACAATGGGATCTGGATGGAGATGATGTACTGGACGGTCAGCAGAATACAACCTATGATATTGAATTCTACGGACCGAATCCCATGACGGACAGTATCTTCCTGGCAGCACTGAAATGCTGTGAAGAGATGGCTGAGATCGTAGGGGATGAAGAACATCATCAGCTATACGCAGATGCTTACGAAAAAGGAGCTGCAAGAGCCGATCAACTGATGTTTGACGGAGAATATTATATTCAGGTACAGAAGGAGATTGATAAATATAAATATCAATTCGGAAAAGGCTGTCTGTCAGATCAGCTGCTCGGACAGTTCCTGGCATATATGGCCGGAATCGGGGAGATTTTACCGAAAGAGCATGTAAAATCTGCAATGGAATCCGTATTCAAGTATAATTACAAAACGGATTTTTATCATACGGACAGTGTACACAGAGCATATGCAATCAATGAAGAGCATGGAATGGTAGTAGCTACCTGGCCGAAAGGCGGCAGACCTAAATTCCCTTTATCCTATGCCGGAGAGGTGTGGACAGGAGTAGAGTATGAAGTGGCCGTTAATCTGATTTATTCAGGTTGTGTAGAGGAAGGTCTGACGGTGGTAAAGTCAATTCGGGATCGCTATGACGGATACAAGAGGAATCCGTTCAGTGAGATCGAGTCCGGTCATCATTATTGCAGAGCGATGGCAAGCTGGGGAGTGCTGAATGCATTATTGGGACTGCAAAGTGATATGTATCGCGGAACTTTGTCATTCCATCCTGCAATAGAAGGTGAAATGTCCAGTTTCTTCATCTGTGGAAAAGCATGGGGTATTTACAGTCAGAAGGAAGAGAATGGGAAAATGTGCAAACATATTGACATCCTGTATGGGACGTTAGATGATATTCATGTACAAGAATAAGGAGGGTACACTTATGATGAAAAAGTATTGGAGAAAAATGATGGCACTGACTTGTGCGGCCGCTATGCTGTTTACAATGGCAGGATGCGGAAATGCAGAAGGAACGACAGACGGCGCAGAGACGGCGCAGAGCTCTACGACCGCAGATGGATCCGGACAGATTACGATCAAGTTTGCAGAGCATGTTGCGGATATTCAGGCACAGGAGCCGCATCTGCAGAAGATTATCGCTGCCTTTGAAGAAAGCCATCCGGGGATTAAAATTGATATTACGGGCAAAGAAGTGTCCGAGCATAATACACAGATGACCTTACTGGCAGGAGAAAATAAGCTTCCGGATGTATTTTGGCTGGAGCAGGCAACTGCAAAGGAGTTTGCACAGAATGGGTATTTATATGATCTGACGGATGCATTGGATCAGTATGGTATCAATGACAGCCTTCTTCCCGGACTGGTGCATTCATGTACCGTTGACGGTAAAGATGTGGGAATGCCCAGTGAAGTTATGATGGTAGGATTTTATTATAACAAAGATCTCTTCCAGCAGGCAGGAATCGAAGAAGTGCCTGTTACCTATGAAGAGTTCCTGGATGCGGTAGATAAGCTGAATGCAGCCGGAATCACACCGCTGACCGTGGGTGCGCAGGATAATTACAGTATCTGGGCATTTGAGACAATGCTGGCAAGATATGGATTCTTTGAAAAGCTTGACGGCCTGAAGGATGGAAGCATTTCCTGGAATAACGAAGACTTTATTCACTATTTTGAAAAAGTAGAAGAAATGCGTGAAAAAGGAACTTTCACAAAGGACATTTCCAATATTGGATATTTTGAAGCAAAAGAGCAGTTCCTGGGTGGAAATGCAGCAATGTTCAATTCCGGAGCATGGGATATCGGTGATTTTGAGGGAAGTGATATGGCTTCTAAAATCGGATTTTTCTGGGGACCTACCTTTTCCGACAGCCAGTATGAGCAGCAGATCGGAATCAAGGCATCCGGCGGTGTTTATGTAGTATCTTCAAAGGCAGCAGAAGATCCTGCGTTGTTAGATGCAATTATGCAGTTCTGGCAGTTCTATTACGGCGAAGAGGGAACCAGGATCATTGCAGAGGATACCGCGGCATTACCGTGCTCTACATATAATGGACAGATTGACGAGAGCCAACATCCTGTACTTTCCACGATGATCACGGCATTAAATGATGACTGGAAAGCAGTAACTGAGCCGTTTAATTCACTTTCGTCCAATGTGGCATATGGATATTTTGATGCTACCTTCGGTGTTATGACCGGCGTTTACACACCGGAACAAGCAGCTGATTATGTAGAAAATTTACAAAGTGCCGAAAGATAAAACCAAAAGAGCGGTATGAAATTAAGTAATACCGCTCTTTTCTATAGAATGGAAAGGGAGAAAGCTATGTATTGGTTGAGTACAAAGAAAGCAAAAATCATTATGCTGCTTCCGACTCTTATGATTTATGCAGTATTTATTATTATTCCTGTGTTTATCGCATGTTATTATAGCTTTACGGACTACAGTGGTCTTGGAAAAGCATCATTTGTGGGAATAAAAAACTATGTTGCTATGTTCCATGATAAGCTATTTCTGATCGCATTGAAAAATACATTTTTAGTATTGTTATTCAGTGTGATATTCCTGATCGTTGGATCTTTTATGGCAGCATTATTGATGAACAAGAATTTTCACGGAAACGCATTTTTTAAAATGGTGATTTTTGCTCCCTATGTAATAGCGCCTATTATCATAGGAATTATCTGGGGATATATCCTGAATCCTAATTATGGGCTGGTAAATAGTGTATTGCACAAAATAGGACTGGATATGCTTGCTATTGAATGGATCGGTGGAACTAAATGGTCTCCATTGTCATTGGCGATCGTATTCACATGGCAGGTACTGGGTTTCCATGGAACTATTTTTTTATCCGGAATCAAAGCAATACCGGGAGATATTTACGAAGCTTGCGATATTGATGGAGCCAATTTGTTACAACGCTTGTTTTATGTGACAATTCCTATGCTGAAAGAGACCTTTATTATTAATATTGTTCTGGTGGTAACAGGCGTATTTAAAATATATGAACTGGTATATCAGATGACAGGCGGAGGACCTGCTCATCAGTCGGAGCTGCTTACCTCATATATGTATTTTACAGTATTTACATCCAGAAGGTATGGATATGGAATGGCAATTGCGGTTGCAATTCTGTTACTTTCAATTCTGGGCTCATTTTCCTATATTAAGATCACAACGAGGAAGCAAAGGAGTTAAACATGAGAAACAAGAGAATATCGATAAAAAAAGTCATTTTTTACATATGTCTGTTGGGATTGATTATTCTTTTGGTCATGCCCATACTGTGGGCTATGTTGCTTTCATTAAAGACAAATAATGAGATTGTCAACAGTCCGCTTTCTTTGCCGCAGACAATAAGCTTTGAAAATTATCAGCGTGCGATCGATACTATTGATTTTTCCAGAATGTATTTTAACACGATTTTACTGGTAGTAATATCTACTTTTTTCAGTATTTTATTTACTTTTATGAGTTCGTTCGCAATTGCCAGAATGGTTTTTCGAAACCATAAGGCATCGGAAACATTGTATCTGTTCCTGCTGGTCGGGATTGGCATTCCTATTTATGTGCTACTGTTTCCGGTATACCGGATTGATTCATTGATGGGAATCCTTGGAACCCGTTTGGGACTGATCCTGCCGTATGTTGCAGTGAACATCTCGTTCAATACCTTACTGTTTACCGGATTTTTGAGAGATATCCCCGGAGAATTGGAAGAAGCAGCAATTATCGATGGCTGCAATCTATTTAAGCTGTGTACCAAAGTGGTGATTCCGGTTATGAAACCCACGTTCGTGACGATCATTATTTTTAATGCTGTTTATATTTACAATGAGTTCCCGTTTGCATCAACCTTTATTCAGGATAATGTCTTAAACACCGTGTCGTTAATGACATCTATGTTTAAAGGACAATATTCCATGGATTACAGTGGGATCATTGCAGCGAGTCTGATGATCATGCTTCCTGAATTGGTATTTTATGTCATTTTGCAGAAGTATATTATAAGTGGTATGACTGCAGGAGCAGTGAAAGGATAAGAAAATGAGAGAAATCGTAAGGCCATCCCTACATTTTACACCACAGAAAGGCTGGATCAATGATCCTAATGGCTTGGTGTTTTTTAAAGGACAATATCATTTATTTTATCAGTATAATCCGTACCATGATAACTGGGACAGTATGCACTGGGGGCATGCGGTAAGCCGGGACCTGATACACTGGGAAGAATTGGAACCGGCACTGGTCCCCGACATGCCCTATGATAATGATAAAAACGGCGGATGTTTTTCCGGATCGGTTGTTGTACATGATGATCAGCTATTTTTATTTTATACAGGAAGAACGGAAGATGAAACCGGTATTTTTGAGACGCAAAATCTGGCAGTGTCGAAGGATGGGATGCATTTCGTAAAGGCAGAAGAAAACCCGCTGATAAAAGAAGTCCCGGAAAAGGGAGGAAGAGATTTTCGAGATCCCAAGGTGTTTTTTGCACAAGGGAAATGGAGAATGATCTGTGGAGGATCCACCGGAAGAATTGAACATCCGGACAGCTGCGGAAGAATTTATCTGTTCTCTTCTACCGATCTGTACCATTGGGCGTATAGCGGAATTTTGTACGAAGCAGAGCCCGGTGAGGGCAGAATGTTTGAATGTCCGGATGCCTTCTGCCTTGATGATGTCTGGTTTTTGACAACTTCGCCGATGTATGAAAAAGACAGTGTAACGACGCTGTATCTGTCCGGACAGGTGGATTTTGACAAATGTGAATTCCATAAAGAGACAAGAGGAACCTTGGATCTTGGAACTCATTATTATGCAGCACAGACATATCCGGTATTGCATGGGGAAATACGGTCTATTGCCTGGCTGGGCGGCTGGCTGTGGATGCCTTGGATCCGGGATTTCGGTCCGGAGGAAGGTTATCGTGGAATATTGGATGTATCACGAGTGTGGTATTTAGATGATAACAGGCGTTTGTGCGCAAAAGTGGCTGATAAAGTGAAATCTGAGATGAAGCTCTTCAGCAGAACATTGGAAAAACATTGGGCCGGTGAAAACATACTACCGCAAAGTCAGCCGGTTATGGTAGAACTGAAGGGAAAGCTGCCGGGAGATGGAGAGTTATTATGTATTGACCTATATGATGCAGACAGACATACAGTGACAATATGCTTTGATTCTACAAATAAAGAAATGACCGTGAATTATAACCGGGCAGACAGAGCTTCCAGATATGGTATACGGACTGTGCCCTGTGAAATGATGGAAAAAGAAACAGATATTGATATCCTCATAGACGGAAATACATTTACATTATTGTGGGAGCATGGTTTATATCGCTATACAGGAAAATTATACCCACAAGGAAATATAGGCGTAGATATAAAATATAGGGCAAAACGGCATTATGATATTACCTCTCTGGGAGAGATATTGATTGATTTTACCGGGAAAAAAGAGAGTGAAAGACAAACTTTGTCTTATACACAAAATCCGGGAGGTGCACCTGCTAATGTTGTGGTTGCGGCACAACGGCTGGGTGCCCAAACAGCATTTATCGGAAAAATAGGAGAAGATTTCCTGGGTGATTTCTTAAAGGAAACCTTGGATAAATGCGGTGTTTCAACCGAAGGATTAATAAGTGATGCAGACTATTTTACAACACTTGCTTTTGTTAAACTGGCAGATAACGGAGAACGAAATTTTGCGTTTGCCAGAAAACCCGGAGCAGATATCGGACTGAAGGGTGAGGAAGTACGGAAAGATATCATCTGCCAAAGCCGTATTCTTCATGTAGGCTCTTTGTCGTTAACTGATGAAATATCCAGAAATGCAGAGTTTATTGCATTAAAAGCTGCGAAAAATAATGGAACGATTATTTCTTATGATCCGAATTACAGAGCCAGTTTATGGGATTCACAGGAAGAAGCCTGTAAATGGATGAGAAGCATTTTAGAATATGCAGATATCGTTAAAGTATCAGAAGAAGAGATTGAGCTATTAACAGGTTATACGGATGTTCGGAAAGCAGCAGAGAGCATAACAGAGTATGGCGCAAAAATAGTACTCATTACTTTAGGCGAAAAAGGATCGTTTGTATATCTGCAGGATCAGCAGGAAGCATATGTTCCAGGCTATTCCAGCAAAGTTGTGGATACCACCGGTGCCGGAGATTCTTTTATGGGAGGCTTTTTATATAAGATTTGTGAATCCGGTAAGCGTATAGAAGAATATTCTTTACAGGAAATGATAGAATGTGTCCGCTTTGGAAATGCGGTGGCTTCCCTATGTGTTGAGAGAGAAGGAGCAATACCTGCGATGCCTGTAATGGAAGAAGTAATTAAGAGGATCAATAGCTAACATAATCCGATCGATGGACAGTAAGAAGGAGCAACTCTGCAGTACCGGGAGCTGCTCCTTTTTGATATAATTTATTGTCCGGAATATGCTTGCTTTTCACATAAATCATTGTCATAATAGGTGTGTTATAAAGAGATTGGAGAAATATAGAAATGTTATTAGATGTTTTAGGATTATTGTCAGCCTGTTCATATGCTTTGGACTGTGTGGAGGCAGAGCTGGTACATGTGTCTGACAAACATGCGAAGCGTGTGGCATACATGAGTGTCTGCATGGCAGAGCAGTTGGGGATCAGCGGTGAGAGCCTGCAGGATCTGGCAGCATGTGCCCTGCTTCATGATAATGCACTGACACAGTATATTCAGGAAGAATTACATAAGGATGTTGCAAATGCCCCGCAAGCTTCTCAGGTAGGAATTCACTGTACCCTGGGTGAAAAAAATATACAGAGACTTCCTTTCCATACGGATGTGAAGAATGTAATTCTGTATCACCATGAAAATGCCAATGGGAGTGGACCGTTTGGAAAAACATGGGAAGAGGTTCCGATTTTTTCCCGAATCATTCATTTAAGCGATCTGTTGGACCGGGCATACGGTGCAAAGGGCTTTACGGAGGATATTTTCAATAAAGCTTGTGGATATCTTCACAAAAATGAAGGAACCGTTGTGGACAAGGAATGTGTGGATGCTTTCCTGCAGGTGTTTACGCTGTCACATTTTCTGACGCTGGGAGAGGATAGCTTTGAGAAAAATCTGTGGGAGAAAATCCCCCGCATCAAACAGGAGCTAAGCTTCGCGCAGATCAAGGAGCTGGCGAGCTTTTTTGCACAGATCGTCGATTACAAATCTCCATTCACCAGCACCCATTCCATCGGTGTAGCAGAGGATGCAGAACGGTTGAGCCGTTATATGGGATTTGATGAAGAAACCGTGGAGAAAATGTACCTTGCGGGCGCTTTGCACGACATCGGAAAAGTGGCGGTAGGTAATGAGATCCTGGAGAAGCCGGGAAGGCTTACGGAGGACGAATTTGCTGTGATGAAACATCATGCGGCATATACCTATTATATTCTGTCAGGCGTAGATGATTTTGACGAGATCCGCGACTGGGCGGCATTCCACCATGAGCGGCTGGACGGAACCGGATATCCTTTCGGGAAGACCGCCGCAGAACTGAACACGCAGGAGCGCATGATGGCCTGTATAGACATCTATCAGGCACTGACGGAAAGTCGTCCCTATAAACAGGGCATGCCTCACGAAAAAGCTTGTGAGATCCTGTGGGATATGGCGAATAAGGGCTGGCTGGATGAAACGATTGTGAAACAGGTCGAGGATTGCTTTCGGGGATAAAAGATGTGAGGGCGATTATTGCAGGATTAATATGACGCAGATATAGGGAAGGTATAAAGATATGGACAACTTTATAGAAGCTTTGTATGGACAACCGGAAGGAACTATTCCGGAGGAGTATGATTGGTTTGCTCCGCTGTTGGGTGATTGGGAGTTTGATTATAAAGATAAGTTTATAGATGGTGATCATAACAGGCCACAGCGTCAATTAAAGGGAGAGTGGATCTTTAGGCGGGTATTGAACGGGATAGGCATTGAAGATATGTTCATATGTCCTTCCAGAGCGACGAGGGAGACTTCTCCACAGCCGGATGGTGAGTATGGTGTTGGACTCAGAATATATAATTCAAAGACCCATTGTTATGATATGGTATATGCATGCAAGAGTAAATTTACAAATTTGTGTTTTACCATGGAAAATGGGATATTGACGGGAACTGTTCTGGAAAATCCCAATCGAAAATGGCGATTTGTGGAAAGAAATGAAAATACATTTCATTGGCAGAATATTATCATCCAGGAGAATGGTGACATTACTGTAAATTGTGAGGTTTTCGGGAAAAGAAAAAGCGAGGAAGCGTAAAACATGAACGTTATAGACATTATGAAGCGCCCTGCGGCCTATGCCAGTGGCTATGAAAATATCCCGGGAGAGGAACAGAACCGGGCAAAACAGCTTTGCTGGGAATATAACCGGACAGCTCCGAAGGAACAGCAGAAGCGGCGGGAAATCTTACAGGAGCTTTTGGGAACCTGTCATCCGATGACAGGCATTGAACCAGATTTTCACTGCGATTACGGATTTAATATTCATACCCACGGACTTACAGTCATCAATTATAACTGTGTCATTCTGGATACCTCACCCGTCAATATCGGTGCGGGTGCATTTATCGCGCCCGGCGTCTGTCTGGCCTGCTCCGGACATGCGGTTGACCCGGGACAGCGCAGTCAGGGAATCGGTACTTCTGCACCCATCACGCTGGAAGAAAATGTATGGATCGGAACAAATGCCACGGTCTGCGGTGGTGTAACCATCGGCGCGGGTTCTGTGATCGGCGCCGGAAGTGTGGTTACCCATGATATTCCGGCGGGAGTGATTGCAGCAGGCGTTCCCTGCCGGGTGATCCGTCCCATTACGGAGAAAGATAAGATCCGGCCGGAGGACATTCTTTTCTAAAAAAGATGACGATAGCCCCACTCTTGTGTTACTATGGTGGAAAATAATACAAAGGAGTGGGGAGAATATGTTTACAAAAAGGAGTTGGGAATCCTTTTATTCCGGTCTTATTATGGTGGGACTGGTATTTATGGTGTTCCCGGTTATTTATTTCTGCGGTGCGACAAAGGAGAAGCAGATCCTGCCGCCGCTTATCATGTTTCTGCTGGGTCTGGTGATCTTTGTGATTAGTGTTCACTTTTCTGTCAAATACCACAAGGAGAAAACGAAATACACCAAGTATAAGATCGACAAGTCTCTGACCTACACATTCACCTTAACTTACGGGGATAAGGTGGAGACCGTCACGGATTTTTCCCAGATCGAATATGCCATCAAGTGGCTGGCGAAATACCGGACGGGCCATGTGGAGATCGCAGTCACGCCTACTATGGGAAGCCTGAAAAAGTTCTACATCTGCTACACCGACAAAGATCCGTACATTCACATGCTGATCGAGCAGGAGAGAGAAGACGGCGTGGGATATTGGGAAGAACGGGGAGATTCTTACAAGATTCCCATTATGACACTCGAGCGGCTCTATGTGAAACATAAGATGATTTCGTTTGATTACCTGAACCGCAGGGAGACTGGTGTGGATGCAAGGGAGGGACTGATCTTATGATGCAGCGCTGGCGGGAAAAATTAAAATACATAGAGGCTGGTCTGATCGTTACCTCACTTATCATGTTTGTAGTATCCTTATTTGTGGATTATGAAAATACCGGATTAGAGGCTGCGATACTTATCATCGGAACGGCGGTAATTTCTGTTATAGCAGAGAAAATCAATAAAAAAGAAATCGAGAAAATGAAGTTCCAGGAAGAGGAAGAACTGAAAGATATTGTCTGAGAATAAATCCTGTTTCCCAAAGGAAGAATGATTGACACGGAGGTTAGTGAGTGCTAACCTTAGGAAGAGATTTTGAAAACTTTGGGAGTGACAATATATGGATCTGGCATTCTGGCTGGCGATTGCAGCAGCGATCCTGTGCGTTGCTGTCGCCATTTACGGTGAAAGTAAAAAGGATAAAAAATAGGGAAAAGAATGACACTTCAGCAATTAAAGTATGTAATAACGGTAGCAGAGACCGGCACCATCACGGAAGCAGCCAACAGGCTGTATGTTTCACAGCCTAGTTTAACCAACGCGATCCACGAGTTGGAAAAGGAAATGAATATTGTTATTTTCAACCGGACCAACAAGGGGATCACGCTTTCCAAAGAGGGAGATGACTTTTTGGGATATGCGAGACAGGTGCTGGAGCAGGCGGCGATCCTTGAGGATAAATACAAGGGAAATCCCGGGGGCAAAAAACAGTTCTGCGTATCCACCCAGCATTATTCCTTTGCCGTCAACGCATTCGTGGACCTGATCAAACAGTACGGGCAGGAAGAATACGATTTCAGCCTGCGGGAGACACAGACCTATGAGATCATAGAAGATGTGGCGCGTTTGCGCAGCGAGATCGGAATCCTGTTTTTGAATGATTTCAATGAAGCGGTACTCAGCAAGCTGTTGAAATCCCATGATCTGGAATTCCACCAGTTGTTTGTTGCCAGTCCCCATGTATTTATCAGCAGAAAACATCCGCTGGCGGGTAACAGCATAATTACGAACGAAGAACTGGAAGAATACCCGTACCTGTCTTTTGAACAGGGAGAGCACAATTCCTTTTATTTTTCAGAGGAAATCTTCTCTGATTTTGAACGCAGGAAAAATATCCGTGTGCGGGACAGAGCGACACTGTTCAATCTGCTGATCGGCCTGAACGGTTACACCGTGTGCAGCGGCGTGATCGATAAAAAATTAAACGGAAAAGATATTATCGCCGTGCCACTGGCAGATGAGAGTGACATGCGGATCGGTTATATCACACACAGAAAAGGAATGCTCAGCAGACTGGGTACTACCTACCTGGAAGCACTGCAGAAGTATTTAGGATGAATGGGTTGCCCATAGTTTTAAACTATGGACAACCCTTATTTTTACGTATTTTGCGGATTTCATCATTTCTCTTATAATGAGGACAATTCAAAAAACGACAAAGAAATGGAGAGAATGACAATGAGCAATTTACAGACACCTTTTCGCTATGATTTCGTAGGAAGTTTTTTAAGACCGGAGAAGTTGAAGAAAGCAAGAAGACAGTTCAATGAAGGAAAGATCGATGCTGCGGCACTGAAGAAAGTGGAAGATGAAGCCATCACAGAGCTTGTGAGCAAGATCAAAGAGCTGGGCTATCATGTGATCACAGACGGTGAATTCCGCAGAGCCACCTGGCATCTGGATTTCATGTGGGGATTCGACGGCATCGGCCATACCCCTACCAAGACGGGACTTCCGTTCCACGGCGAGGCGGCCATGGTGGATGATACCTATATTGTAGGCAAGATCGGACTGACCGGGGAGCATCCTTTTGTAGATCATTTCCGGTTTGTAAAAGCATTAGAGGATGAAAATACCGTAGCAAAGCAGACCATACCTTCTCCCGCCCAGTTTCTGGCACAGTTTACCATGCCCTTTAACCGAGGCTGCACAGAGAAGCATTATCCGAATGAGCAGGAACTGGTAAATGACATCGTGGCGGCCTACGGAAAAGTGATCGATGATCTCTATGCGGCAGGATGCCGGAACTTACAGCTGGATGACTGCACCTGGGGCATGTTCGCAGACAAGATCGGTCATACCCTGTACGGAACCACCAGAGAGGGAATTGTGGAGTTCCAGAAAGCCCACAAGGATATTAACGATAAGGTGATCGCCAATGCACCGAAGGATATGATCATCAACACCCATGTATGCCGCGGTAATTTCCATTCCACCTACGCAAGCGAGGGTGCCTATGATTCCGTAGCGGATATCCTGTTCGGTGAAGAGAATGTGAATGCCTATTTCCTGGAGTTTGATGATGAGAGATCCGGCGGTTTCGCACCTTTGGCCAAGGTATCCGGGGAGAAAAAGGTCGTTCTGGGACTGATCACTACCAAGTCTCCCGTACTGGAGGACAAACAGCTTGTCATTGACAGAATCCATGATGCGGCTAAATACATTCCACTGGAAAGATTATACTTAAGCCCCCAGTGCGGATTTGCTTCCTGCGAGATCGGCAACAAGCTGACCGAGGAAGAACAGTGGGCAAAACTCCGACTTGTGAAAGAAGTGGCGGAGGAAGTCTGGGGAAAATAAATAAACGTGGTTCCGGCGATTACCAGAGAGGTGGTCGCCGGAATTTTAATTATATTCAATTGTCTCATTTTTCTGGATAGGCTATAATATACCTATGGTTATCCCTGTTTAACATTTTCTAAATGGGGATTTTTGAAATATTTTGAATATGAAAAATAATACGGAGGAAGCAGAAACATGAATAAACAAACAGCCCATTACCATCTTCCCGGTCTGTTTGAATTCTATGAATTATACAGAATGTTCCTGCCGTTGTTTCGGGAGCATGGGGAATATTTTTACGACTGGTGCGACATCGGTTCCATCTACGGAGCCCCGCCGGACTGCATCTGGGGAGGCGGCCGGGTCTCACTGGAGGATCACGATGCAGGAGAAGTGCTGGCGTTGTTACAGGAATACGGCATCTCAGCCCGTCTGACCTTCAGTAATTCCCTTCTTCGCGAGGAACATCTTTCGGACAGAAAATGCAATGAACTCTGTGTCTTGTTTTCGGGAAATGTAACCCCGGAAAACGGCGTGATCGTCCATTCGGAACTGCTGTTACAGTATTTGAAAAGTCATTATCCGCAACTTTATCTGATATCCTCAACCACAAAAGTCCTGACGGATTTTGAAGCGTTAAAAAAGGAGATCGACAGAGACGATTTTCGCTATGTTGTACCGGATTTCCGCCTGAACAAGGCTTATGAAAAATTAAATACGCTGACAGAATCACAGAAAGACAAAGTGGAATTTTTGTGCAATGAGTGTTGTTATTTCGGATGTAAGGACAGGAAGGAATGCTACGAAGCCGTCAGCCGCAGGAATCTGGGAGAGGAGCCGGATTTTAGTTGTACCTCGCCGGGGGCGGAGGATGGGTATCGTTTTTCCAAAGCTATGAAAAATCCCGGATTTATCAGCGTGGAAGATATTCAGAAGATCTACTTGCCCATGGGATTTTCCAATTATAAGATCGAGGGCCGGGGACTGGGCAGTGCACTGGTTCTGGAATTTTTACTGTATTATATGACGAAACCGGAGTATCAGCTGCAGGTCAGAGAAGAAATCTATCTGGACAATATGCTGGATCTGTTTTAATAAATGAAATCAAAAGATGAGGAATGCTGTCATGGAATACGAAACCAATGAACCAAAGCATATCAAGGTAAGAGGTGCAAAGGTTCATAACCTGAAAAATATCGATGTGGATGTTCCCTTACACAAAATCGTGGGGATCGCCGGAGTATCCGGCTCGGGAAAATCCTCACTGGCGCTGGGCGTCCTCTATGCGGAGGGCTCCAGACGTTATCTGGAATCTCTGTCCACCTACACCAGAAGACGTATGACCGGCGCGGCGAAAGCCCAGGTGGATGAAGTCCTCTATGTTCCGGCAGCGCTGGCATTGCATCAGCGCCCCGGAATTCCCGGGATCCGCAGTACCTTTGGAACCGGAACGGAACTTTTGAACAGTCTGCGTCTGATGTATTCCCGTCTGGCTTCCCATCGCTGCCCCAACGGACATTATGTGCCGCCGACCCTGAAAGTAGCGGCGGAGCAGGAGATCCTGTGTCCCGAATGCGGAGCAAAGGTGCATGCTCCCAGTGCAGAGGAACTGGCATTCAATTCCCAGGGAGCCTGTCCGAAATGCGGCGGTACGGGAAGTGTGCGGACTGTGGACCTGGATTCTCTTGTGCCGGATGATTCCCTGAGTATTGATGAGGGAGCGGTGGCACCCTGGAACAGTCTCATGTGGTCTTTAATGACAGATGTCTGTCGGGAAATGGGAGTGCGGACGGATGTGCCTTTCCGGGAACTTACAGATCGGGAAAAAGAGATTGTCTATCACGGTCCCGCGGAGAAGAAACATATTTTTTATAAGGCGAAAAAGACCAATCAGGCGGGAGAACTGGATTTTACATATTTCAATGCGGTATACACGGTAGAAAATGCCCTGGCAAAAGTGAAAGACGAAAAGGGCATGAAACGTGTGGAAAAATTCTTAAAGGAGGACATCTGTCCGGAATGCGGTGGCAGCAGACTTTCGGATGCGGCCAGAGCACCGAGACTTCGGGGCATAGGGCTTGCGCAGGCCTGCCAGATGCCCCTGAAAGAACTGGTGGACTGGGTAGCGGGAGTGCCGGATTCCCTGCCGGAAGAGATGCGGCCTATGGCGGAATCTATCTGCGAATCCTTCCAAGCTGTGGCCAAAAGGCTGATGGATCTGGGACTTACTTACCTGTCTCTGGATCGTGCGGCAGCCTCTCTGTCCACCGGGGAGAGACAGCGGATGCAGCTGGCACGTGCAGTGCGGAACCGTACCACAGGAGTGCTCTATGTGCTGGATGAGCCTTCCATCGGTCTGCATCCTTCGAATATTGTGGGGTTGAATGCGGTGATGCAAGACCTGATCGCTGACGGCAACTCCATTATTTTGGTAGACCATGACACTCAGATCTTATCTGAGGCGGACTGGCTGATCGAGATGGGACCGGAAGCCGGTGCCGGAGGCGGCTATGTGATCACACAGGGTACGATTCCACAGGTAATCGCCAAAAAGGAGTCCATGATCGGTCCTTTTCTGGCGCAGACTGCGGATATGCGTATCCGTAAACCCATCGCCCGGGAGGAAATATTTGCACCGGGAAAGCTTCATTTGTCCACAGATGCCATCCATACGGTAAAGCCTCTGGAAATAGACATTCCCAAAGGAAGACTTACGGTCGTTACCGGTGTCTCCGGCTCCGGTAAGACCACCATGGTGCTGGAAAGTCTGATTCCCGGACTGGAAGCAAAGTTAAACGGCGAACATTTGCCCGGCCATGTAAAAAGTATCACCGCGGAGGGTATCGCCCATGTAAAACTGATCGATGCATCCCCCATCGGTATTAATGTGCGTTCCACGGTAGCCACTTATGCCAATGTGCATGACGAACTGCGGAAGATCTATGCGAAAACCGCGGATGCAAAAAATAAAAAATATAAGGCGGGAGACTTTTCTTACAATACCGGAAAACTAAGATGCCCGGTCTGCGACGGTACCGGACAGATCAGTCTGGACGTACAGTTCCTGCCGGATGTGGATGTGCCCTGCCCGGAGTGCGGCGGTTCCCGCTATGGCAGAGAGGCATGGGACATCTGCTATGCGAACAAACGGGGGAAACGTTATTCTCTGCCGCAGATGATGGAGATGGATGTAACGGCTGCATTGCAGGCGACAGAGGATTGGAAAGTCGTGCATCAGCGTCTGGAAGTCCTGAAAAATCTGGGACTGGGATATTTAACATTAGGCGAAGAGACACCAAGCCTCTCCGGCGGGGAGGCTCAGCGGTTGAAGCTTGCCAGCGAAATGGGAAGAGGACAGTCGGATTCCGTATTTGTATTCGACGAACCGACGATCGGACTGCATCCGTTAGATGTACAGACTCTGTTGCAGGTATTTCAGGCGCTGATAGACAATGGGGCAACGGTACTTGTCATTGAACATGATCTGGATGTGATCCGCAATGCCGATTACATCATTGATATGGGACCCGGTGGTGGAGAAGACGGCGGCAGAGTTGTCGCTGTGGGAACTCCGGAGCAGATCAGGGCAAATGCCGACAGCATTACGGGAAAATATCTGTGATTAAAGACAGCGATGTGTGCGTGAGCGCCCATCGCTGCCTTTCCTTATGCCTATGCGCGGCTCATTGCTCGCGTAATTTCCACTACAATTTCCCCAGTTTGATTTTGACATACGTATAGTGACTATGATACACTGAATAAGAAAAAAGTGGGATAGTCTGCTTTGGTGAAAATAGGAACTTAGGACAAGAAAAGGTTAAGGGAGCGAAATACCTTGGATAAGAGTGAATATAAATTAAGAGCGGAAGAAATCAAAGACCTGATCAGCCGGGGAGAATATGCACAGGCTGCTGAAATTGCCGACACGATTGACTGGCGTCGTGTAAAAAGTGTCATGATGCTGTGTACGATCAGTGATCTCTATAAGATCAATCGCAGATATGAGGATGCTAGAGATATGTTGCTTCTGGCATATGAACGTCGTCCCGGTGGAAGGACCATCTGCTATTCCCTGTGCGAACTTTCCATTAAAATGGAAGAATACGTACAGGCGATAGAATATTATAAGGAATTCGTACAGGTGGCGCCCAAGGATTCGGGAAGATATATTCTGCAGTATAAATTGTACGAGGCGCAGGACGTGAGTCTTGAAGAACGAATCTCAGTTTTGGAAGAACTGAAGAAGAGAGATTACAGGGAAAAATGGGCATATGAACTGGCATACCTGTATCACAGAGTGGGACTGGCAGCCAGATGTGTAGAGGAATGTGATGAACTGATCCTTTGGTTCGGCGAAGGAAAATATGTGATTAAGGCGATGGAACTGAAAATGCTTCATCAGCCGTTGACACCGGAGCAGCAGGAAAAATACGATCATCGGTTCGATGCGCCCGGAAGCTATATCCCGTCGCAGAACTCTGTGCAGGACAACGGGTATAGCGCAAATCAGGGTTATGATCAGGGTTACGCCCAGGACGGAAGCTATGATCAGGGTCAGGGGTATGATCAGAATTATACTCAGGATTATTCCCAGGATGGGAATTATGACCAAAGCCAGGGGTATGCGCAGGACTATCCTCAGGACGGAAACTACGATCAGAATCAGGGCTATGTTCAGGAAGATAACTATGACCGGGTATCCGGAGGCACCCAGGTCTATGAATCCGTGCAGCAACCGGCGCAGGAGACCTCCGCACAGCCAGAGCAGGATGATTTCGATATTCATGTGAAGACCATGGATGTGGGTCAGTATAATACCATCAATCTGCAGGCAGAACTTGCAGCGGGACTTCGTGAAGTCCTCGGTGAGGAGCCAAAAGAAGATGCCGCAAAAGCGACATCGGACTCCATCACCCGTTCTATCGTAGCACCTATGATGGATTCTGATACAGAATCTCTGGATTATCCGGAGATTGCAGAGGTCAGTGAGGATGATCTGGAGCCGGAGACCGAGCAGATCGAAGGTTCCGAGGTGTTCTTTGGTGAGACCGGAGAGATCGGCGATCTGTCTCAGGTTCCTGAGGTAGAGACCGAGGAGATCCTGCCGGAGGAACCGGTATCTCTTAAGAAACAGGATGTTGTACCGGAATTATCGGAAGCAGAAGTGGAGCCGGAAGCAGAGCCGAAGGTGTCTATGGAGACAGAGAGCAAGCCGGAGAACCCTGCCGAAGAGATTCATGAAATGCATGAAGTGACCGCACCGGTGGAACCTCCCAAGGAGCTGGCGAATGTACTGGCACAGGAATCCGACGGTCAGATCAGCCTGGTAATGCCCGAGGCGGAAAGCATCGAGAAGCAGATTACCGGTCAGATGAATATTGAAGACATTCTGGCAGAGTGGGAACGCAAAAAGAAAGAAAACCTCGAAAAGAGAGAAGAAGAAGTCCGCCAGCATGTATTACAGCAGACCGGTGCCATGTTCACGGAATTTGAACAGGCAGTAAGAGATGGTCTGTTAGAGAAACTGGAAAAAGAAAAAGCAGCGGATGCTGATACGGTTACGGGTACAGATGAAGTTGAAGAGCTGGAACCGGAACCTGCTGATGCGGATATCGTTGACACTGAAGAGGTAGAAGAACTTGAAGAGGAACCTGCCGTAGCGGAATATGAGGAAGAACCCGCAATAGAGGAACCGGAAGCTGCTACCAATATGGAAGTGACGCAGGAGCCTGCGGCAGAGATTACAGAGGTGTCGGAGGAAACTATAACAGAGATCGAAGAAGCATCGGAGGAATCCGCAGCGGAGGCCGAAGAGGAGCCGGAAGAACAAGCAGTAGAAGAAGTCCCTGAGGACGAGCAGCCACAGACCCCGGAGCCTCCCGTAGTGGAGAGAGACAAAGCAAAAGTCCGTGCGCTTACCAGAGAAGAGCGCGAGCTGTATGCGCCCTTTATTCAGAGTAAGTCCGCAAGAGAACAGTTAGTCAAAGCCATTGATAATATCAGCCTGGCTGCCTATACCGGCAATGTGATCATCACCGGTGAAGAAGGCATGGATACCTTATCCCTTGCGAAAAATATGATTCGTGAGATCCAGGCTACCGACAGCAATTTTTCCGGAAAAGTTGCCAAAATCTCCGGACATGCGCTGAATAAAAAGGACGCTGCCGATACATTATCCAAGCTGAAGAACGGAGCGCTTATTATCTGCAAGGCATCGGAAATGAACGATACTACGGTGAACACCCTGTATAAAGCCCTGCAGCAGGAGAATCAGGGAATCGTTATTATCCTGGAGGATACCAAGCGTGAGATCGATCGTTTCCTGGAAAAGCATGAAAAACTGAAAGAAAGCTTTACAGCCCGCATGGATGTGGAAGCTCTCAGTAACGATACACTGGTGGCATTCGGAAGACAATACGCCCGGGAAATGGAATACTCCATTGATGAGCTGGGAGTTCTCGCACTGCATACCAGAATTGAAGATATGCAGACCATAGATCATGTGGTCACTGTGGTAGATGTGAAAGAGATCGTGGATGAGGCAATCGCTCATGCGAATAAAAAGACATTAAAGCATTTCTTTGATGTTCTGTTTGCCAAGAGATATGACGATGAGGATATGATCATTCTCACTGAGAAAGATTTTGTATAACTATTCAGAGCCATGTAAACATTGACGAATGGGCGTCGAATGCTTGCATTCGTAAGAACATTTATCAATGTTTATAGGGCGAAGTAACCACATGAGCAAAAGGAAAGCATTGAAAATGCGATTTTGCGAATGGGGTTCTGAATAGTCAAAAATATATAGCGGGAGGCGCAGCTATGATGAAGGAGAAGGTATTTATTTCCGAAGCAGATCAGTATCTTTTTGCCCAGGGAACGCATTATGATATTTATAAAAAACTGGGCGCGCATCTGTCGACGGAAGATGGTGTGCAGGGAGTCTATTTCGGGGTATGGGCACCAAATGCAGCACAGGTGAATGTCATCGGCACATTCAATGAATGGAACGAGGAGTCTCATCCCATGCAGAAGCTGGGAGAAGGTGGTATCTGGGGGTTGTTCGTTCCCGGCGTGGAAGAAGGAACAATGTATAAGTTCCTGATCTATGCGAGGGATGGCAGAAAGCTGTATAAAGCCGACCCCTTTGCCAATTATGCGGAATACAGACCCGGAACAGCGTCCATTGTTACTGATATCACGGGATTCGACTGGAAGGATTCCAAGTGGATGGAAGCCCGGGATAAAAAAGATATGAACAAGGAGCCCATGGCGATCTATGAGTGTCATATCGGTTCTTTCATGAAGCATCCGAATAACGGTACTGCGGAAGGATTCTATAATTATCGGGAGTTTGCCGACCGGATCGTGGAATATCTGAAAGAGATGAAATACAGCCATGTAGAGCTTATGGGAATCGCAGAGCATCCGTATGATGGCTCCTGGGGGTATCAGGTGACCGGATACTATGCGCCTACGTCCCGTTACGGAACGCCTAAGGATTTTATGTATCTGGTTAATGAACTGCATAAGGCAGGTGTCGGAGTCATTTTGGACTGGGTACCGGCACATTTTGCAACCGATGCACACGGACTGGCAGAATTTGACGGACAGTGCATATTTGAACATCCCGATCCCCGTTTGGGCGAACATCCTGAATGGGGAACGAAGATATTTAATTATGGCAAAAATGAAGTGAAGAACTTCCTGGTAGCCAATGCTCTGTTCTGGCTGAGAGAGTTCCATGTAGACGGTATCCGTGTAGATGCAGTAGCATCCATGCTGTATCTGGATTACGGTAAAAAGGAAGGACAATGGCTGCCGAATAAATTTGGCGGCAATAAGAACCTGGAAGCCATTGAGTTTTTCCATCATCTGAATTCAGTGATCCGCGGAACTTATCCGGGATTTTTGACGATTGCCGAGGAATCTACCGCATGGCCCAATGTCACCAGTGGTATCGGGGAGGAGGGCTTAGGATTTTCCTTCAAGTGGAATATGGGTTGGATGCATGATTTCTGCGAGTATATGAAGCTGGATCCTCTGTACCGGAAAGGCGATCATTACGCCATGACCTTTGCCATGAGCTATAACGACAGTGAGAATTATATTCTGCCATTGTCTCATGATGAAGTGGTACATCTGAAGTGCTCCATGGTGAATAAAATGCCCGGATATCCGGCAGATAAATATGCCAACCTTCGTGTGGGGTATAGCTACATGTTCGGGCATTCCGGCAAGAAATTATTGTTTATGGGACAGGATTTCGGACAGGAGCGAGAGTGGAGTGAAGAGCGTGAGCTTGACTGGTATCTGTTAGGAGAGAAGCTGAATCAGGGCGTACATACTTATGTAAAGGAGCTGTTAAGGCTGTATCGTAAATACCCTGCTCTGTACGAGATTGACAATAACTGGGACGGCTTTGAATGGATGAACGCGGATGATGCGGAGCACAGTACATACTGCTTCGTGAGAAAATGTTCCAGTGGCAAGAATAATCTGCTGTTTGTACTCAACATGACCCCGATGAAATGGGAGAACTATATCGTTCCCGTGCCTAAGAAGAAAAAGTACAAGCTTTTGCTCAACAGTGATGAGGAGCGTTTTGGCGGCTGGGGCAACGAGATTCCCGCAGAGATTATGGCGGAGAAAAAGCCTTATCATTATAAGGATTACTCCATCAGCTTTGATCTGCCGCCCTACGGTGCAGCAGTATTTCTGTTCTAGGTCAGGTTAAGAAATTACATAAAACAACCGAAATAGAAGATGAGTGTGACCAAAAGTGCACTCATCTTTTTTCGATAACTATTCAGAGACACGTAAATATTACTAAGACCTCTTTGAATGCTTGCATTCGTAAGAGGATTTAAAGGACGACAGGCGTGAAGATAACATTTCAGAATCAGACGATCAATGAAACAGACAATAGAACAGAAAGCAACCGGACAGAGAAAAACAGCTGGGGCAAAGACAAGACATGGCGCAGTAAGAAAAGCGTAAATGTGAATTTTGGGGCAGTATACGAGAGTGGACAGCTTGCAGTGCCTATGTCTTCTTTAGAAAAGGAAGAGAACAACAAAGGAAAATCTCTGATTGAACTGCAGCAGGATGCCGGGAATGCTAATGTGGCGTTGCAGCAGGACTATATGACATTGCTGTCGCATACCATGTCACAAGAGGATTATACGAAGGCCTGTGAGGATGGATTTGATCCTAGAGAATTGGATCAGGATACAGCGGTTACCATCGTGGATAAGATCAAGGCGGAACTGGTGCGTTCCGGACAGCAGATCGCAGGATATACGGATGATATCGACATGGATACCCTGGCGGCAGCGGTAGGGAGTGATACTTTAGCCCGAAGCATCGAAGAGCAGTTTCGGTCTGCGGATCTTCCTTTAACGCAGGAAAATATAAATGAACTGAAAAGCGCCTGGGATATGGCAGCTTCCTTGAAGGAACCGGAAGTAGGTGCGGTCAGCTACCTGGTGGATAACGGACTGGAACCGGAGATCTGGAACCTCTATGTGGCAGAGAACAGTGGTGCCAAAGTGCAGAATAATAACGTTCCGCAGGAACTGCAGGAGCAGATGGACAAGGTAATTGTGGATGCGGGATTGACGGTAAATGATGAGAACAGACAGAAGGCACAGTGGCTGGTAAGTGCTGACCTTCCGCTGACTGCGGATACGCTGCAGCAGCTTACGGGACTGGACAGCATTTCCTATCCCGTTACAGAGGATGCTTTTGCGCAGGCGGCAGCAGCGGCAATTGCAGAGGGAAAATCCCCGATGTATGCGAACCTGGGCAGACAGAATACGATTTATGAAAAAGCAGATAAAATGCTGCAGGACTGGTTCTCAGATGCAAAGTGGGATGCCACGGCAGAGAATCTGGCAGCAAGAAAACAGCTGGAAGAGATTCGCCTGCGCATGACGGCAGAAGTGAACGTAAAGCTTTTACAGAGTGATTTTTCCATTGATACAGCCCCCATGGAGCAGCTGATCGAAGCGCTGCGAAAGGCGGAGGCAGAGGTCGCCGGAAAATACTTTCCTGGGGAGTCTCAGGCAGTGATGAAATATGAGACTTATACCCAGGCAGTGCAGGTGGTTTCCGAATTACCGGGATTACCTGCCGGAGTACTGGGATCCTATGGCCTGGAACAGAAAGCTGCCATAGAGACAGTTTCTGACTTCCATAAGGAAGGCGCTGCAATGAAGAAAGCCTATGAGGAAGCGGGCGAACGTTATGAGACTCTGATGACGGCGCCGAGAAGCGACCTGGGAGACAGCATCCGGAAAGCATTTTCTAATGTAGATGATATTCTGACAGACATGTCATTAGAAAAAACACAGGAAAATCAGCGGTCTGTCCGGATTCTGGCATACAACAGTATGAAAATTACGCCTGAAAATATTGAGAAGATCAAGGAAGCTGACAGACAGGTCAGCGCAGTGGTGGACAGACTGACACCGAAAAATGTGTTACAGATGATCCGGGACGGTGTAAATCCTCTGGAGAAGACCTTTGATGAACTGGAGTCCTATTTTTCACAGAACTACCAAAGCTATGAGGAAGAAGCGGAGGACTACTGTCGTTTCCTATATCAGTTAGAACGGAAAAAGGATGTTACAGAAGAGGAACGAAAAGCGTATATTGGAATTTATCGAATGGTGCACCAGGTCGAGAGAGAGGATGGCGCAGCGGTAGGCGCGGTAGTAAATACCGGTGCAGAGTTGCAATTTTCCACTCTGCTGGCGGCAGCCAGAAGCAGAAGGACTTCTCATATGGACTGGAAAGTATCGGAGGATACCGGGCTGACACAGGAGATTCATTTGTCTGAGAATAATATATCTGAACAGATCCGGATGGGTATGGCAAAAGAGGTTCTGACAGAGGTGTCAGATGATGACGAAAGCAGAGCAGCGTATGACCGGGAAGGACTGCAGCAGATGCGGAAGGCGGGAAATACGACGCCGGAAGCCGTAGAATTGCTGCAAAAGGGAGAAACTCCCATCAGCGCATGGAATCTTTTGGCGGCACAGGCACTTGTGGATGATCCGGCAGAGTTGTTTGGCAATCTGCGCAGATACAGAGAAAAGTATTGGCAGGAAAAAGAAATCCCGCAGACGGTAACCGGTGAAGTGCCTGCCTTGGCAGAAGTCTTTGAACTGTGGGAACAGCTGGATCAGCAGAATTTTGCAGAGGATTATCGGACTATGCTTCAGGACGCGGCAGAGGAAGCGGAGACCATGAGCCTGGAACGGGCGGATGAGCATCTGGATGTAAAACAGCTGCAGCTGATACACAAGCAGCTGCGTCTTGCGGGGAGCCTTCAGGAGAAGCAGGAATATTTTCTCCCGATGTACCTGGGCGAGCAGCTGGCGGGAGTCCATCTTACCTTACAGCAGGGAGCCGGAGCTGCCGGTGCTGTGGAGATCCGGATAAATGCCGGAGATATGGAGCTGGAAGCATATTTACAGGTAAAGGGAGACACCATCGATGGCTATCTCGTAGGAAATACACCGGAAGAGGTTACGAAATTAGAGAAGACCTCCGATATATTCCTTGAACGGATTCAGACAGATACTTCTGCAGACTGGAAAGCGGAAAAGCTTCCTATCGTCAGCTCCCGGGATATGACAAGGATGGCAGCCGGAGAGACAAAAAATGCAGATACCATAGAGAGTCGGATCGATACGGAACAGCTGTACCGTCTGGCAAAAGGATTCCTGCAGGCTGTCGCAGACAGCAGCGGAAAGTAAGGAGTAACACATGAGAATCAATTACAACGTATCGGCAATGTTATCCAACAATGCCTTATCCACAAATGACGATCTGCTGTCCAAATCATTAGAGAGACTTTCTTCCGGACTGAAGATCAATCACGCCAAGGACAACCCAGCCGGACTGGCAATGTCCAAGCGTATGAATGCTCAGATCGAAGGACTGTCCGTGGCAAACCAGAATGCCAGTGATGGCGTATCTATTATAGAGATTGCGGATGGCGCAATGACAGAGATCAGTGAAATGCTGCAGCGTATCAATGAATTATCCGTGAAGGCAGCCAATGGCACTATGACAGATGATGACCGCGCAACCATACAGGATGAAGTAGCGCAGCTGAAGGAAGAGATCACCCGTATCTCGGATACCACGGAATTCAACGGTCAGAAGCTGTTGAACGGAGAATTTGATCTCAAGGGATATACCGATAAGCAGGAGATTAAAGTAAATTATTGTTCTCCGGATGTACCGATAAAAGAATATACGATACAAACTTTGAAATTTAAAAAAGATGCAGAAGGTAATTTGGAGGTAGACGGCGATGTAAAATTCGGAAACGGCTTTAAAGAGGTAGAACCCTTAAAGACGGATATCAAGGATAATCTTCTCACGATCACCGGCACGAATGGATTCGAGATACGTTTGGACGTGTCTGAAGCAAAGGAAGGAAATGCTTATGATGGCATGAAGATCGATGCCACAGGCATCGGCGCAATGCGCCTGCAGATCGGAGCTAACGAAGGACAGGTCCTTGAGGTTAATATTCCCGCGGTTACTCTGCAGAACATGGGAATTGAAGATATTGATGTGAATACACAGGATGGGGCAAAGGATGCCATCTCAAGAGTTGACGGTGCCATCAAATATGTATCCTCCGTCCGCGGCAGACTGGGAGCATTTCAGAACCGTCTGGAGTCTTCCATTAACAGCCTGGATGTTACCAGTGAGAACATGACCGCGGCATATTCCCGTATCATGGATGTGGATATGGCGGAGGAAATGACTTCCTATACCACTTATCAGATCCTGGCACAGGCAGGAACCTCCATGCTGGCACAAGCAAATGAGAGACCTTCTCAGGTATTGCAGCTGTTACAGTAATGAGCTTGTGACAAAGTGAGGACTTGAAATGACAAAAGAGTGTAAACAACAATTTACTCTGCGGATCACCCAGGCGAATGCCACACAGCTGGTAGTCATTCTCTACGAAATGACATTACAGTATCTTGCAGATGCTGAGCAGGCAGCAGAAGATGCGCAGTTTCTGGAAGCGGTTCGCAGGACCAGGGGATGTATCAATGAACTTTTGAATTCTCTTCACAGAGAATACAGTCCGGCGACGGAATTGTCCAGTCTGTACCTGTACTGTATCCGTAGACTCGCTGTATGCGAAGCAAAATGCGACAAAGCAGCATTAGCGGATGTACGTAAGGTGATCGCACCTCTCTGTGAAGCATACAGACAGATCCAGGATCAGAATCCGTCCGGTCCTGTGATGAATAACTCTCAGACAGTATATGCGGGGCTGACCTATGGCAGGAATCAGTTAACCGAAAACATGGCTGACCAGGGCACGAATCGGGGAATGCTGGTATAGAGAATCCTCCTGTTCTCTGGGCAGGGTGGCAGCGAGATCGGTCAGATGCTGATATCTTTTTTGCAGAGCATTGATCTCGTAAATATAACTGTCGATCAGATCACTTTCCAATGCGTTATCAAAACCCGCATAGGCAATATCCAGAGCCTGGCGGGTTTTTCTTATGGACTCTTTTAAATCTAAGCGGGAGAGATCTTCTTCCACGGTTTCGGAATTCGTATTTATCTGACTAAAAAAGATTTTCATAAATTATCCGTCCTTTCTACTAACAGTATAGGAATTAAAAAGGGAAAATATACCTGCCGTGCATGAATGTGGCAGACATTTTTTCTGAAAAACAGGAATAGATTGTAGCAACAGCAGAAGTAAAGGAATGAGTTGCCATGGAATATCCGAAAATACTGTTAGGCCTGATCGGAGTGAGTGTATTGCTGCTTGTGGTAAGTTTTCTGGGTAAACGCGCAGAGTGGTTTCTGAATCTTGTATTACGAAGTGTTTTCGGTACGATTCTGATCTGTTTTATAAATTGGGGACTGGGAATGTTGGGGTTTGCCGTGACTGTGGGAATCAACGCAGCTACGGTCCTGACAGCGGGTATCTTAGGTTTTCCGGGAATCCTTGCATTGTACGGACTGGTAGTTTATCGAATGCTTTGACAGGCAAAAATCCAGTAAAATCAAGGACTTGCGCGAATGTGGCAGGAAACTTTACAAGCGTGATTGTTAAAATGTAACAAAGATTATTTTTTTACGAAAAAGCACTTGTCAGATAGAAAAACAACGACTATAATCCATCTTACAACCAATCGCGATGGTTGTAAGATATCTTATAAGATCTGCAATTCTTTTGGGATTATTTCATCCCGCATTACCACTTGTACAGTAACTGAGAGGAGAGTGAGAATGTAACGAATACCGGAACAAAATTAATATTGTGTTTTCTTTTAGGCATTGCCTGCCGCTATGATTACAAAAGCCGCAGGATCCCCAATGGATTAATTTTAGGATGCCTGCTCGCAGGGCTGGGAACGAGACTGTGGGAGCAGGGGATTTCGGGGATTGGTGGATACCTGGGGAATATTCTGTTAACGACCATGGCATTTTATCTGTTCTTTTACATCGGAGCCATGGGAGCGGGAGATGTAAAGCTTCTGGGCGCCTGTGCCGGTTTTTTTCCGGCAGGCAGAGTTCTGTATTTTCTGTTTTTCGCGCTGCTTTTCGCAGCAATTTTCGCACTGTGTAAAATGTACCGGGCACATAATCTTTGGGAGAGATTGTGCTATCTGGGAGAGTATGTGTGGGATGTTGTCCGTTGTGGGCAGTGGAAAGTGTATTTTGCGGAGGATAGGGCATCGGAGGCAGCGGGAATCTGCATGGCAGGACCGATTTTATGCAGTGTGCTGCTGTACGTGGGAGGGATTTATTGATGGAACAGAAGGAACCGATTATTGTCCTGTATGACCGGGAGGAAGAATATGCGCGACTTTTTTCGGAATATTTAAAAAGACAAAAGGAACTGCCCTGGGAAATTCATACTTATACAGGAATAGAAGAACTGTTGGACAGTGAAAAGACCGGAGAGGTGACTATGCTGGTGGTGGCGGAATCTTCCTATGCGGACAGACTGGAGATGTTGCAGCCTGTCTGCCAGGCGATTCTGAACGAAAGCGGTACTCTCAGGTGGCACCAGTTTCCCAATATTAATAAATATCAGGAAGCGGAAGGAGTGTGGAAAGAACTGCTGGAACTGTATGTGGAGACGGTAGGAGTACGGCTGCCGCTTTTGTGTGCGGAGTATAAGACAAAATTTATAGGAATCTATTCTCCGGTACACCGGTGCCTGCAGAGTTCTTTTGCACTGACACTTGCACAGCTGATTGCAGAAAAGCATCCTGCGCTATATCTGAATTTTGAACACTATATCGGAATCATGGAGCTTCTGCCTGAGAGACAGAACAGGGACTTGGCGGACCTGCTCTATTTTCTGTCAGGAGATCCGGACAAATTTTCACTGCGGATGCAGACTGTGATTCAGAAAAAAGGAAATCTGGACTATATTCCGCCGATGCGCAACGGGCAGAATCTGCTGGAAATCACACTGGATGAATGGAGAAGTCTGTTTCAACGCATTGAAGAGCTCGGGAAATACGAATATGTGATACTGGATCTGAGCGAAAGTATACAAGGATTGTTTGAGGTGTTGCAGATCTGCACGGTGATATATACGCTGACGAAGGAAGATCCGATCTCGCAATGTAAATTGAACCAGTACGAACAGCTGCTGGCTTTATGCGAAAAGGAAACGGTAAAGGATAAGACGAGAAAATTGAGTCTGCCGTATTTTCACAGGCTTCCATCGGATTTGGAGCAATACACCAGAGGAGAGTTCGCGGAATATGTAAGGAAAGAGATAGAACTGCTGGAAAAATAAAAGGGAGAAGGATGATTATGGATTACTTGGAACAGAGAAGAAGACTACGTCAGATGGTACAGGAGAGACTGGATTACGGAAGAGATTATACAGATGAAGAGGTGGAAGACACCATTGATGAAGTACTTATGGAGCAGGACAGTCTGGAGCTGTGCTCAGTAGAACTACGGAGACGCCTGCGTAAGGAATTGTTTGACTCCTTACGAAGACTGGATATTCTGCAGATTTTTGTGGAGGACAGTTCTGTTACGGAGATCATGATCAATGGGATGGAACACATTTTTGTGGAAAGGGACGGACAATTACAGGTACTGGATCGGGGATTTGATTCCATGGAAAAATTGCAGGATGTGATCCAGCAGATCGTAGCGGGATGTAACAGAGTGGTAAATGAGGCATCTCCGATCGTGGACGCCAGACTTAGCAACGGCTCCCGTGTCAATATTGTCATGAGTCCGATCGCACTGAACGGTCCGATCGTTACGATCCGAAGATTCCCGGATAAGCCCATTACCATGCAGAAGCTGATCGCTATGGATACATTATCCGTGGAAGCTGCGGAATTCTTAAAAATGTTGGTGAAAGCCGGTTATAACATTTTTGTAAGCGGAGGAACCGGCAGCGGCAAGACGACTTTCCTGAATGTATTGTCAGGTTTTATTCCGTCGGAGCAGAGGATCATTACCATTGAAGACAGTGCGGAACTGCAGCTGCAGGGGCTTCCGAATCTGGTACGCTTAGAGACCCGCAATGGCAGTGAGGATGGCTGCAGAGAGATCGGAATCCGTGAACTGATCCGGTCTTCACTGCGCATGAGACCTGACCGCATCATTGTAGGGGAGGTAAGAGGTGCGGAAGCTATCGATATGTTGCAGTGTATGAATACCGGGCATGACGGAAGCATGTCCACAGGTCATGCCAACAGTGCGGCAGACATGTTGTCCCGACTGGAGAATATGGTACTTATGGGAATGGACCTTCCACTGCCGGCAATCCGGAACCAGATCGCTTCCGGAGTAGATATTATAGTGCATCTTGGAAGAATCCGGGATAAGAGTAGAAAAGTACTGGAAATTACCGAAGTCATCGGATGTGAAAACGGAGAGATACGATTGAACCCGTTGTACCGGTTTGAAGAGCTGGGAGAGAGCAGCGATGGGAATGTGGTCGGTAAATTGCAGAAAACAGGAGGACTGCTTCATGAAGGAAAGCTCAAAGCGGCGGGATTTTCGGGCACCGTTTCATGACAAAGTACATATTATAAAACCATTGTTGCAGACGACAGGTATGATTCTCTTTTTTTCCTGGTTCTTTTATCGTTCCGTATTTGCGGTCATAGTTCTGATCCTTCCGGGAATCTGGTATTTCAAAGGATGTGTCCGCAGACAGAGGAACCAAAATCAATGGGAACTGACCATACAGTTCAAGGAGTGCATCCTGGCAGTGTCCAATTCTCTGAGGGCTGGATATGCCGTGGAAAATGCATTTTTGGAGAGCAGAGAGGACATAAGGATGCTTTATGGAGAACGTTCGGTAATATACTGTGAACTGGAATTGATACGCAGAGGCATGATATTGAACATCACATTGGAAGATCTGGTGGAAGATCTGGCAGGGCGAAGCGGCTGTGATGAGATCCGGCAATTCTCTGCGGTGCTGTCAGTAGCAAAACGTGGAGGTGGAAATATTTCACAGATCATACGGAATACCGCAACACTCATAAGCGATAAAGTTGACACGACACAGGAAATGATGACATTACTCCGGGGAAGGCAGATGGAACAGACTGTTATGGAGATAATGCCGTTTGTCATAGCTCTGTATATAGGAAGTACGTATCCCGGATATTTTGCACCGCTATATCACAATATGAGCGGTTATATTGTCATGACAGTATGCCTTGTTATTTATATAGGTGCTTATATGACAGGAGAGAAGATCATGGACCGTATTGCGGACAACCTTTGATGGGGAGTGGATATGGATCGTAAAAAAGGCATTTTTGGAATTTGTTATCAAATAGTGCTGAAAATCTATAAAAAACTGCATCTGTGGAAAATACCGGTTCCCGGAAGAGATAGAGTAAGGGCGGATCTGAACCAGCTGTATCCCGGGGAAAATACGGAAGAACGCATAACGGAGTATTATGTAACGAAACTGACAATATCTGTCATACTATTGATTGCCGGAATATGTGTTGCATTCCTGGTAGTGGTTGCCGGCAGAGAACGTGATCCCATTGAGAACGGCCGGATGCAGCGGGAGGACTATGAGAGTGGGGAGAAGGATTATATTATAACCGCAAAACTGGAAGACGGTGAGAAGTATTCTTTTCCAATCAAAGTAACTCCCAGAAAATATGAGGAACAAGAGCTGCAGCAGATGGCATTGACATTCCGGGAGGAACTTTCGGAGTTAATACTGGGGGAGAATGAATCGCTTGACAGAGTGGTTACGAATCTGGAACTGGCGGAAGAATATACGGGATATCCCTTTTGGGTAGAATGGAGAAGTGATTCTCCCGATGTGGTTGACCGGGATGGAGTGGTACACATGCGGGAAGAAGACTGCGTGGTACACCTGAATGCGGAATTGCATTATGAAGAATACTGTGAGACAGCAGACGTGACCGTTACGGTAAAGACCAAAGATATTTTACAGCAAAGTGAAAAAGAGCTTATTGAGGAATTGTTACGGTCAGCACAGCTGACAGATCCGGAAAAGGAAAGTTTTCTGCTGCCGAAATCGGTGGAAGGGAAAAAGATTACCTGGGAAGTAAAAAATACGATCGGTTTTCAAGTCTTAGGGGGAACACTTCTGACGGCGATTGCGATTTTTTTCTTCAAAGACAGAGATACTCATGAACTGGCAGAGAAAAAGAAGCAGGAAGCCAAAAGAAAGTATCCGGAGATTGTACAGAAACTGACACTGTATATGGAAGCCGGATTGACAGTGCGGGCAGCATTTGGCAGAGTAGCGGAGGATTATGAACAGGCGCGGAACCGTGGCGCTGCAAAACAGGCGGCATATGAAGAACTTCTGATGGCTAACAGAGAACTCCGAATGGGAATATCTGAGAGCGCAGCGTATGAGAACTTCGGAAAGCGGACGGGGGTCAGAGAGTATATCCGGCTGAGTACTTTTCTTACCCAAAACGTAAAAAAGGGAAGCACGCAGCTGTTACAGCAGTTACGGGAGGAAGCAAAGACAGCGGAAGAGATGCGAATGCAGAATGCCAGAAAACTCAGTGAGGAAGCATCTACAAAATTATTACTGCCTATGATGCTGCTTCTTCTGATGGTTATGATACTGATTATGTATCCTGCATTTTCTAATGTAGGAGTCTGAAAATGAAATCACGAACAGGAGGAAAATTATGTCACATTTAAAAACAGTTCGACAATTTTTAACAGAAGAAGACGGAATGGGAACGGTAGAGGTGATTCTGATCATTGTGGTGCTGGTAGGACTTGTGGTGATATTTAAAGAGAAGATCACGGACATCGTCAATTCTATTTTTACTAAGATTACAAATCAGACCAAGAAAATATAAGGTGCATTATTTATATGAAAGAAAACGGATATATGACGGTGTATCTTGCACTTACGCTGGGAGTATTGATCTCACTGTGCCTTGCACTGACGGAAGGCTGCCGGTACGGAGGAATCCGCCTGGAGACGGAATGCGTCATGGATATCGGAATGGACAGCCTGCTTGCAGAGTACCATCGGGAACTGTTCCGGCAGTATAACCTGTTTGCTATTGACTGCTCTTATGGGACTGACACCGGCACGACGAAAGCGACGGAGCAGAGACTTTTGGAATATATGAACCATAATTTCTCGCTGAAAGATATATTTCTGGATAAGATTCTGTATCGTGATTTCTTTGCATTGAAGGCGGAAGAGGCAAAGATGACGAAAGCCGTCTTTCTGACGGACGCGGAAGGGGAGGTATTTCGCCGTATGGCGGTAAACGCCCTGGAGGATGATATCGGAGTCGGAATCGTGCAGCAGGTAACCGAATGGCTGCAGACCATAGAATCCGAAGGACTGCAGGAACGGAATATCGCGGAAGAGAAACAGGCCGTAGATGCGCAGATTGAAGAATATGAGGGGAAGCATCTCGAAAGTCCTACAAAAGCGTTAGAGGAAAAACGGAGTGGCGGGTTGCTCTCACTGGTTCTGCCGGAAGAAGATATTTCCGATCGGCGGATGGAAGAAGGAACCCTGATTGCGGCGAGGATAAAGGAAAATGCGGTCAACCATGGAAATATCGACATATCACAGTTGGAAGGGTGGGAAGAGACAACACAGAGAATCCTATTTCATGAATATCTGTTGCGCTATATGGGAAGATACAGCGCGGAAAAGGAAGGAAATCCACTTTGGTACGAAGTCGAATACATAATCGGCGGAGCACTGAGCGACCGGGAAAACCTGCGCTTTGTGGTAAATCGTCTGTTTGCTGTCAGAGAAGCGGCAAATGCAGTGTATCTGTTTGGTAGTGAGGAAAATTATGCAATTGCAAAGGCATTAGGAGAGGCAATTGCGGCAGCTTTGATGGTTCCCGAAATTGGAGAATTATTTACTGTATCTCTGGTCCTTGGCTGGGCATTTGCGGAGAGTGTATATGATGTGAAGACGCTACTTTCGGGAGGGAGAATTCCCTTATTGAAAAATGACGACAGCTGGCATTATGGATTACAGGGAATTTTGCAGGGAGACTTGGCGGAAGCATCCGATTCTGAAGAAGCAGGTAAGACAGAGGGAATGAGTTATGAGGATTATCTGAGGGTATTTCTTTTTCTTACCGATTCCCGGGAGGTGACATTCCGGGCAATGAATGTGGTCGAGCAGAATATACGGAATACAGAGGGAAACAGTGCGTTTCGACTGGATGCGTGTCTTACGGAGATAGAGATGAATGTGAAAGTACAAAGCCGCTACGGTTATGAAGTGGAAATCAGGCGCAGAAAATCCTACACGGAATCGTTAGAAGCAGAAGCCTCTGCGGCAAAAAAGTAGCCCTTATCGCAGAATCAAATTTGAAATTTGATCCGCGATTCCTCCGACGGAAGGAATCGTCTGTGGAATGGAGATTAATATGCAGAAGAAGGGAGGTGGGTAGTGATGTCCTCTTTATGGAAACGATGGCAGACAACCGTTAATAAAAAATACATGAGACCTTCTCCGAAAATAAGAAAGAAAATAAGAAAAGTTCTTAACCCATGTAAAAACATTCTCCCCGTAGTTTTTTCCTATGTCACTGGCTACATAAAGAGGATATCACTATCCACCTTACGACACTGGTGCGTGGAAGGCAGCATGACGATAGAGGCAGCATTGGTACTACCTTTATTCTGTCTTTTTCTGATGACTATGGGAAGCGCCATGGAAATGATACGACTGCATAATAATCTGGAGGTAGCATTGTGGGATGCCGGACGAAAAATCAGCATTTATGGTTCTCTGTCTGCTGACCGGGAGGATAGCGAGAATCGGTCGGAAGCAGTGGCAATAGCCTATACCTTGATAAAGGCACAGATTGAAGAACAACTGGGTAGGGAATATCTGGAAGATGCGCCTCTGGATGGAGGGAGTGACGGTCTGCAATTCCTGGAGAGCACTATGGATGGGGATATTTATGAGATCAATATGACATACAGAGTTCGTCCGCCATTTTCTTTTCCGGGATGGAGAGGATTCCGGATGACAAACCGGTACTATGGGCACAGATGGAGTGGCTACCGCATCCCGGGAACGGAAGAGAAGAGAGACTATGTGTATGTTACGGAGGACCCGGAAGTATATCATACCAATGAAGCGTGTACTCATATCCGCCTGTCTGTGGAGCCGATGGAGGGCAGCAGGATACCGCAGGAGTACAGACCCTGCGCAAAATGTATGGATGGCGTGGATGGTTTATCCGGGATACAGGGGAATCGCATTTATTTTGTTCCTGAGAGTGGTGACTGCTATCATAGCTATCGCGACTGCCCGGGGATAAAAAGAACTGTGCATAAAATTCCGGCAGAGGATGCTATAAATTACGAAGAATGCAGCAGATGCAGGGAATATGAAGGAAAGACAGGTAATATGTAAAATATGGTATGGATGGAAAAGATGGTATGGTGTGGATATTTGGCATGGTTAAGTCTGTGTGATATCCGAAAAAGGGCAATTCCTCTGTGGATGTTGTCAGCCGGGGGATTACCGGTGCTTTTGGGATTGCTGCGAAACGGATGGAATGTCAGTGTTATCACGGCGTTGCTTCCGGGTGCGTTATTACTTTTATTGTCTGTGCTGACAGATACGGTTGGCAAGGCGGACGGCATTATTCTGATGCTGCTGGGCTGTGCTTGCACAGATGGAAGGATATGGCTTCTTCTTTGCCTGAGCCTTATTTATATTTTTTTGTATTCTATGATTCTTTATATATCTAAAAAAGATCCGAAAAGACGTATTCCATATATTCCATTTTTACTGATAGCGTATATAACGACATGGATCATCTAGAGAGGGAGTGGAAGTGATATGACATACCAAAAGCGTAAGAAAATGACTGATGAAATGGCAGGAGCTTTTTTTACCGTAGAAGCAGCAATCCTATATCCGTTGGTACTGGCAGTTGTAGTATTAATGGTATATTTGCTGTTTTTTCAATATGATCGTTGCCTGTTGGAGCAGGATATCGGAAAGGCAGCAGTTCAGAATGCGGGGAAATGGACACTGACCAAGTCCGGGCTGGATGAATACATGAAAAAAGAGACTATGTATTTTGATGAAGAGAAATACATCGCATGGGAAGGAGAAGCGGCACGGTGGATATTGGAGAAAAACGATATTGTTGTGGAGAAAGCGGGCAGGTTGAAATATCCCTTTTCCGGACTGGGTACCAACGAGAAAAACTGGAGTGCCAAGGCTTCTTTCCGGGTGGATCGAAGTTCTCCGGTATTCTATCTGAGAAGGATTGTTACGCCGGGAAATAAGACAGAAGAAAATATAGAAGAAAATACAGAAGAAAATATAGAAGAGAATGCAGATTAACGGAAAGAGGGAAGGAAAAAATTATGTTAAATACAGAATATATCAGAAGCTTAAACGCAAACTACGAGCGGTTAATGCTGGGGGAAAAACCGGAAGAAAAAAGGTACCAGTATTGCATGATCAGCCGGGGAGGCATCAGAGGATTATTGCCCTGCAGTCTGAGATATATCGATGGTAATGCTTATCTGTATTACGATATTACATCACGGCAGAATATAGCGCAGCTATTTGATAAAAAGGTTATAACGAGACAGTGGTTGACAGATTTTCTGTGGAGCATGCGCAGAGTCCGCATGGAAATGTCCAGATTCCTTCTGGAGGAAGGGAACATTGTGTGGTTCCCTGGGCATATTTATCAGGATCTGGAGAAGAATGATTTTCACTTTATTTACATCCCTTATTGCAGCGAAGATACAGGATTTCAGGATCTGATAGAATATCTGATAGAACATGTTGATTATCAGGATGAAGAAATGGCGGAATATCTGTACAAAGCGTATGAACAGTATGAGACTGCGGGGGAGGTATACCTGCAGAGTAAGTTTTTTGAGGATGCGGAACGGCTTAGAGTGCCGCAGAAACCAGTGGTTCCGGAGTCTGATGATACAACGGACAGACAATTGCCCTCCGAACAAAATAAGGAGCAACAGGAGAAGGAACTGCCGGAGGAAAAAGTAACAAAAGAAGATCGCAGGCGGGAAGAGAACGGTCATGCTACGGAGAAAAAGGGACTGTTTACACTGTGGGAGAATCGCAGGAAAAAGGAAAAGCAGGAAAGAGAAAACTATAGTAGAAATCTTCAGCTTACCATGAGCGGATATGCCGTGGCGGAAGAGACTGCCTATGAAGAGGACGATATGGGGAAAACGGTATATATGGAAGAGCAGCCGGAGACCAGAGAGACTCGTCACAGATTAATGACAGAAGAAGGAAAACTGTTGGTATCGCTGGAACAGGATACTTATACAATAGGTAAGAAGAGAGGGGAAGCGGATCTGGTGCTGGAGGAGCCGTCCGTAAGCAGACTTCATGCGCGCATTGTAAAGGAATCGGATGGGTATTATCTGGAAGATATGAATTCTACTAACGGGACTTTGAAAAACGGGCTTCGATTGCAACCATATGAGAAGAGGAAGCTTGAGGAGGGAGATGAGATCACTTTTGGGAAAAGAATATTGATATATCGATAAATGCCGGACCAAAGTCCTTTTGGTTGACGTGACAATGCAAACAGTGGTACATTTTAAATATTGATAGAGACAGAAAATATCCCGGGAGGAATATAGTAATGAAAAGAAGGCAGGAACTGCCGATTGTCAGCGGAATACTCGTGGCGGTCAATGTTATTGTATATCTGATATGTACTTTTACGGGCAATCTGTTATATAATATAGGCGAACTGGATGCTGCGGCTGTGCTGCTTCGCGGAGAGTACAGGAGAATCATTTATTCCATGTTTTTGCATGCCGGAATAGATCATCTTTTTAATAACATGGTAATACTGTTTTTCCTGGGTGCAATGATAGAAAGAGTGACAGGACATATCCAGCTTCTGCTGATATATCTGTTGTCGGGAATCGGTGCGAATATCTGTTCACTGCTGTATAAAGTGATGACTATGGACAGTATGGCTTCCGTGGGAGCAAGCGGTGCAATCTTTGGATTGGATGGTGTGCTTTTGGCATGGATCTTGCTTGACAGACAAGCTATGCCGGATGTTACTCCGAGACGTGTACTTCTCATGATTGTGTTATCTCTGTATAGCGGATTTACAGCACATAATATAGATAACGCAGCCCATGTGGGAGGACTTTTGACCGGATTTGCGGCGGGAGCTCTTCTCTGTGCACTGCGAAGACGAAAAAGAAATCGAGAGGTGTAGACTTGAATATCAATATTTATTACGGAGGCCGGGGGATCATTGATGATCCTACGATCTATGTTATTAACAAGATGCAGGAGGTTCTGGAGGAACTGCGTGTTCATGTAGAGAGATATAACCTCTATGATGGCAAGACGAATATCACCACTCTGCCGCAGACATTAAAAGAAGCAGATGGCATTATTCTGGCGACTACCGTGGAATGGTATGGTATTGGCGGATACATGCAGCATTTTTTGGATGCCTGCTGGCTGTATGGTGACAAAGAAGCGATCTCAGGCATCTATATGTGCCCGGTAGTAATGTCCACTACCTATGGAGAGCGGGAAGGCAAGCTGAATCTTGCTACCGCCTGGGAGATCCTGGGGGGATTGCCTTGCAGCGGAATCTGTGGATACATAGAAAATACAGTGTCTCTGGAAATGAATGAACAGTATGTTCAGATCATTGAGAAAAAAGCGGAGAATATGTACCGCACGATCAATCAGAGGCTTGCAAGTTTCCCGGCAAGCAACAAAGTCATGCGGCAAAAGATCACCATTCCGAAATCCATCAATCTTACACCGCAGGAGACGGAGCAGCTGTCAGAGTATGTGTCGGATGACAGTTATGTTCAGAGGCAGAAGGAAGATATTCAGGAACTGACCAGTATGTTCCGCGGAATGTTAGATAACAGCGGAGCAGACAGTGAAGAGGAATATGTTTCTGAATTTAAGAAAGCTTTTGTTCCGCAGCCGGGATTTGAAGCAGCGTATTCCATTAATATAGAAGAAAAAAAGAATCCTATGTGGATCACGGTAAAAGGTCCTATTGTGGAGTGTGGTTATGGAGAGACATCGACCCCGGATGTGGAAATGTCATTGTCGCATGCTGCAATGGAAGACATTATCAATGGAAGAATGACTTTCCAGAGAGCTTTTATGTCTGGAGTTATGCAACGGATGAAGGGAGACTTCCGAATCTTAAGAACTTTGGATCAAATGTTTCCTTTTGAAGAAAAAGACAGATAAACAGATAGGAGCGTAAGACTGAAAATGAAAAAAGACGATTGTATTTTCTGCAAAATTGCAAATGGAGAAATTCCTTCCAAAACTTTATATGAGGATGAGGATTTCCGTGTGATACTGGATCTGGGACCGGCTACCAGAGGACATGCTTTGATTCTCCCTAAGGAACACGCGGACAATTTGTATGAGCTGCCGGAGGATACTGCGGCAAAGACATTTGTGCTGGCAAAAAAGATGGCAACGAAAATGGCGGAAAAGTTACAGTGTGATGGATTAAATATTGTACAGAATAACGGCGAGGCAGCAGGACAGACAGTAAAGCATTTTCATATGCATCTGATTCCACGCTATGAGAACGACGGACAGCATATTTTGTGGAATCCGGGAGAGAGTACACCGGAAGAACTGGAAGAGATTCGCAAAACCATTACAGAATAGCAGGGAGAAACTATGAGGACGGTAGATGTAAACGTACTGACGCAGAATATCAGGGAAATGTGCATAGAGGCAAATCATTTCCTGTCACCGGATATGAAGAAGGCATTCACAATGGCAAAGCAGCAGGAGAAGGCTCCGTTAGGCAGGCAGATCCTGTTGCAACTGCAGCAGAATATGGAAATTGCCGCACAGGATATGATTCCAATCTGTCAGGATACCGGGATGGCGGTGGTATTTTTGGAAGTAGGACAGGATGTACACCTAGTGGGAGGTAATGTGGAAGATGCCGTCAACGAAGGGGTCAGACAGGGATATGTGGATGGTTATCTGCGCAAATCTGTGGTGAAGGATCCTATCTACCGGGAGAATACGAAGGATAACACGCCAGCGATCATTCATTACAGTATTGTTCCGGGAGACCGTGTGAAGATCACTGTGGCACCGAAAGGCTTTGGAAGCGAGAACATGAGCAGGGTCTTTATGCTCAAGCCGGCAGATGGTATAGAAGGTGTGAAAAATGCGATTTTAACAGCAGTAAAAGATGCAGGACCGAATGCATGTCCTCCGATGGTAGTCGGAGTGGGTATCGGTGGTACTTTTGAAAAGTGTGCACTTATGGCGAAGAAGGCATTGACAAGATCTGTGGATGAACATTCGGAGATTCCTTATGTCAGAGAGCTGGAAGAAGAATTGCTGCAGAAAATTAACAAATCGGGTATCGGACCGGGCGGTCTGGGTGGTTCCACCACTGCTTTGGCAGTAAACATCAATACCTATCCCACACATATAGCTGGATTACCGGTAGCGGTTAATATCTGTTGCCATGTGAACCGGCATGCAGTCAGAGAAATCTGAGGATAGTGTTTAGAAATGGAGTATGAAAAGCATGGATAAATATATAAAGGTACCTCTCAGTGACGAAGATGCCCGCTCTTTGAAAGCGGGAGATTATGTGTATCTGACGGGAACTATATACACTGCCCGGGATGCGGCGCACAAGAGAATGCAGGAAGCCCTGGAGCAGGGAGAAACATTGCCGATGGAGATGAAGAATAATGTAATCTACTATATGGGACCGTCACCGGCGAGAGAAGGAAGACCGATCGGCTCTGCAGGACCTACCACAGCCAGCCGTATGGATAAGTATGCACCGAACCTGTTAGACCTCGGTCTGAAAGGAATGATCGGGAAAGGGAAAAGAACCCAGGCAGTAATAGATGCGATTGTACGTAACGGTGCAGTATATTTTGCCGCGGTCGGAGGAGCAGGAGCTCTTTTATCCCGGGCAATTACCTCTTCTGAGGTGATCGCCTACGAGGATCTCGGAACAGAGGCAATCCGTAAGCTGACGGTTAAGGATTTTCCTGCCATTGTTGTAATCGATGCAGAAGGAAATAATCTGTATGAGACAGCGGTAAAAGAATATAACGAAGAGTAGACTGGGGCAGATTATGTATAGAATCATACTCATGGTGGTAAGACTGTTCTATAAGGTACCGTATTATTTGATCAGAATATGGTGGCTGGGAACCAGGAAGAATTTTGACCTGGAGAAAAATTACGCATTTATCAAGAAGGTAACAAAAGCGGCAAACCGTGCCGGAAGAGTAACGGTAGAGAGCTATGGAGTGGAAAATATTCCGAAAGAAAACGGATTTATTTTCTTCCCGAATCATCAGGGCATGTTTGATGCACTTGTATTTCTGGAATCCTGCCCGGTTCCGTTCTCTGTTGTTTATAAGAAGGAAGTCAGCAATGTAATATTGCTGAAACAGGTATTTAAAGCATTGCATGCCATAGCAATAGACAGAGAGGATATTAAGCAGTCGCTTCGGGTGATCAATCAGATGACGGTTGAGGTGAAACAGGGAAGAAACTTCCTGATCTTCCCGGAGGGTACCAGAAGCCGTATGGGGAATCAACTGCTTCCGTTTAAGGGAGGAACCTTTAAGAGTGCAGTCAGAGCGAAATGCCCTATTGTGCCATGCGCTCTCATTGACTCCTATAAACCGTTTGATGAAAAGTCCATAGCTCCGGTAACGGTAAAATTGATTTATTTGCCGCCGATCTGTTATGAGGAGTATAAACAAATGAAGACTCCGGAGATTGCTGACCTTGTAAAAATGAGGATCGAAGAAGCAATTAGACAATATTCATAAACAATATCTACAATTAATAAAAAAGCGATTGACAAATGCAGACAGCTTATGTATAATAATTTTTGCGTCACGAAATGACGCGAACAACATATTTGGTAGAGACGATATTCAGGTTATGGAGAAATACTCAAGAGGCTGAAGAGGCGCCCCTGCTAAGGGTGTAGGTCGGGCAACCGGCGCGAGGGTTCAAAT
>OHBM01000106.1_pt1 | contig 63345 bp, 69 predicted proteins | sample 1577251 | NCBI WGS metagenome assembly OHBM01 (sample SAMEA3541557, study PRJEB24748) | human gut metagenome | biome: human gut; feature: human-associated habitat; material: faeces | place: China | collected 2012 | reverse complement strand
AGACTAACCAGAGTGAAATTGAAGTTTACAATTCAGAAGTATATTACATACATAGAATAGGAAAACGTTTAAAATCAGCTATTATTAAAGACACAAAAACAGACAAACTTTACATAAATTAAGTGTTATTGATGTTTTTAAAGATAACTATAATGATTTAACAAAGAAGGTATATTTAAATAAAATGGATAATCTTAATTAATAAAAATTAATAATTATATTTGATATTTTTATTAATTTTTTGTATGATAATATATATGAAAGGAATGAAGTTTATGTATGATAAAGAAAATGGGGCAGGACCACTTGCTGTAATTATATTTTTAGTAGCATTTTTTCTTATTGGTTTAGCAGCATTATTTAGTTTTATTATAACTAATAAAACTTATGAATATAAAATAAATAATAAAAATTATGTTGTATATGGAGATGTTTTAAAATTAGAAGAAATGTTATTAAAAGATGAAGTAAACAAACTTATTGAACTTGGAATGGAAGATTTTCAAGAAGTTAGTAATATAAAAGATAATAAAATATATTTAACTGTAGATAATAAAAATATTATAATTGAACTTAATAAAGATAATAAGATAATTAATGTTTATAATAAATCTAATAATCATCTTTATTATTCACAAGATGAAGATAAAGATTTATATTATTATAAGGATGATTCACTTAAAAAAGCTCATAATAAAAGTGAAGATATCATTAAACCTGATGAATCTGCCGTAGGTAAATCAAAAACTTTACTTGAAGGTAGTTGGACTGTTGGAAGTAATATTGAAGAAGGAATATATAATTTACATGCTTTAAGTGGTAATGGAAATTTATATATTAAAACAGATAAAAATCGTTTAAAAGTAAATATTCTTATGGGTGTTGGTAATCAATATAATACAAAAAATAACGTTTATTTAAAAGACTATAATAATGTTACTTTAGAAAAAGGGGATATTATTACAATAGGAAAAGATATGAAAATTAAATTTAATGCAATAAAATAACCAATTATAATCGAATAATTGGTTTTTCTAATTCTTTTTTTATTAAAGTATCATCATTTACTAAAATACTATAAATACATGTTACTTTATATTCAATATTTAAAATATTGTCATTCATATTTTTATAACTTGTAATAAGAGGTATATTTATATCTTTTTTAATCTTTTTTAAATAAGTTTTCCCTTTAGAATTAAAACCTAATACTTTTATATAAGTTATATCAATATCTTTAGCATCTTCTTTAGTAAAAGAAGTTAAAATATGAATAAACATTCTATTTAATTTATTATAAGTATATCTTTTTGTTTTGATATTAAATATAAAATCTTCAAGAGTTTTAGATTTATTTATATAATTAATAATTCTATTTTCTATTCCTTCATCTACAGTTTGATATGTATTTAAAATATTTTTATCAGCATTAATTTTATATTTCAAAAATTTAAAAATATCAATATTTTTATAAATATATTTATATGTATCGTTAGGTACATATTTTTTAATTGATTTATTATTTTTAATTAAATTTCTAATAGAAGTAGCACTTATTATATTAGATTTTATATTTATATCATGATAGTTATTTGTTCTTTTTATACTAATTGGAGTTATATTATAATTATTTTTTATAATTTGCTTTATATATGATATAGCAAGTAAATCGTTAGGAGTAGATACTTCATTACTTAATGCTTTTGACATAGCGGTAGGATAGTTATATCCTTCATCTAAATACTTTTTTACTTTCTTATCATATAATTTGTTATTTAATTGTTCTTTAGCTAAATTATATAGTAATTTTATATCATTTGATTCACTACCAAATACTATTTTATCTACATTTAAATAGTGTAATATTTTTAATGCACCATAACTAAATATATCAGCACTTTGACTAGAAAAAACAAAAGGAAGCTCAATAACTATATCAATATTATTTTCTAAACATATTTTAGTTTTATCCCATTTATTTAAAATAGATACTTCTCCTCTTTGAAGAAAAGAAGTTGATATTACTGCTACTATAATACTATCAGGATACATTCTTTTTATTTCTTTAATATGATATAAATGTCCATTATGAAATGGATTATACTCTGCAATTACTCCAATTACATCCATAAGATCACCTCTTTGTTCTTTTATATAATACCATAGAATTAAAATAAAATAAACTTGAATATAATGAATATTTACAAACAATATTCCTGAACTATGTAATAATTTAAATATTAAAAATAAAAAAATTAATATGATTAAAAAATTAGCTAAATCATTATTTACAAAATATAAAACAAAAAGTGTTTTTTATAATGACAATAATAAAATGATATATCATTTTGAGTTTGATGTAGTTAGTATGTTAAATGGAAAAAACTATTACAGAGTGCAAAAACTAAAATTAATAGATAAAAAAACAAATTCTTCCACTGGGAGTACTAATAATTAATACCGTACCAGTTTACAAAAAATCTGCTTTCTAATGAAATTATAATAGTTTTTAAGTAATATGTCAAAAAAACTTCATTTTTAATGTAATATTTGATAAAATAATATATGTAATAAGTAAGGTGTTTATATGGAAGATAAAAGAAATTATTTGTTTTATAATTATATTAAAGATTATATTGATTATACTAAATATGAGAGAAAATTAAGTAAAGAAACAAGTAAAAATTATGAGTATGATTTAATACATTTTAATACATTTTTAGAAAAAAATAAATATAATTTAAATGATATAACTAGTATTAATCAAAAAATAATTGAAGATTACCTTAGTTATTTAAATATTAATAAAGATAGTAGAACTATTGCTAGAAACATTACTTCTTTAAATAATTTTTTTAAATACTTAATGATTGAAAAAATTATTGAAGCTAACCCATGTGAATTTATTGATAGACCTAAACTTAGTAAAAAATTACCAAATGTATTAAGCGTTGAAGAAGTAGATAAACTTTTAGATATAAAACTTAATACAAGATTTGACTATCGTAATAAAGCTATGTTAGAATTATTATATAGCAGTGGTCTTAGAATAAGTGAACTTGTTAATTTAACAACAAGGGATATTGATTTTACTAATTCAATTGTTAGATGTTTTGGCAAAGGTAATAAAGAAAGAATAGTACCTATTAGTGAATATTCACTTTATTACATTAAATTATACTATGACATGAGAGATACGTTTTTTAAAGGTAAGATAAATGACTATTTATTTTTAAATAATCATGGTAAAGAACTTACTAGACAAGGTTTTAATAAAATTCTTAATAAAATACTTGAAGAAAAAAACATAAAAAAAGAGGTAACACCACATACACTTAGGCATTCTTTTGCAACACATATGTTAAATGGTGGAGCTGATTTAAGAAGTATACAGATTTTATTAGGTCATAGTGATATTTCAACTACCAAAATATATACACATATCAGTAGAGAAAAAATTAAAAATGATTATGAAATGTATCATCCAAGAAGTAAGGAGGAATAATATATGAAATTTAATAGAGTATTTTTAATTGTTTTAGATTCTTTAGGAGTAGGGGAAGCATCTGATGCTTTAAAATATGATGATGTTGGAAGTAATACTTTAGGGCATATTAATGATGCTAGAAATTTATTTATACCAAATTTAGAAAAATTAGGGTTTTTAGATACTTTAAAGTTAAGTAATAAAAAAAATGTTGATGCTTACTATACGATAGCAAGTACTACAAATCCTGGGAAAGATACTTTAAATGGTCATTATGAAATGATGGGAATAAAAATTACTGAACCATTTAAATATTTTTATAAAGAAGGATTTCCTAAAGAATTAATAAATGAAATAGAAAGACAAACAAAAAGGAAAGTTATTGGTAATATCGCAGCAAGTGGTACTGAAATCATTCAAGAATTAGGAGAACAATCAATAATGGAAGGCAGTTTAATTGTATATACTTCCCATGATTCTGTTCTTCAAGTAGCAGCTCATGAAAAAGTAATTCCTGTTGATATTTTATATAAATATTGTGAAATAATAAGAAAAATAACAACAGATAATAAATGGAAAGTGGGAAGAGTAATTGCAAGACCTTTTGTAGGTAGAAGAAAAGGTGAGTTTAAAAGAACTACTGGTAGAAGAGATTTTTCTTTAAATCCTCCTTATAAATGCGTTTTAAATTACTTAGAAGAACATGATTTTAGTGTTATATCAATTGGAAAAATATATGATATATTTAATGGGGTAGGTATAACAAAAAAAATATCATCTGGTACTAATAAAGAAGGCATTGATAAAATTCTTGATATAATGGATAAAAAATTTACTGGTCTATGTTTTGCTAATCTTAATGATTTTGATTGTTTATATGGTCATAGAAGAGATGTAAATGGTTATGCTGATGCAATTGAAGCTTTAGATGTTGAAATACCTTTAATGTTAAATAAACTTAATCCAGACGATTTACTAATTATTACAGCCGACCATGGAAATGATCCAACATTTAAAGGAACAGACCATACAAGAGAATATGTACCCGTTATTGTTTATAGTAGTGTATTTAAAGAACCAAAACAACTTGATAAATTACCATCTTTAGCAGATATTGGAGCTACTATTGCAGAAAACTTTAATATAGAAAAACCAGTTATAGGAAATAGTTTTTTAAATAAACTTAAATAGGAGAGTAGAGTATGAAATATATAAAAATAATTAGCTTAATATTAATATCAATAATTATCGTAGGTTGTGGAAGAGATTTAAGTAATATAACAAGTAAAACATCTTATAAAATAAATGAAACAGCAAAAATTGATAAGTTAGAAATAACACTTACTAATTTTAAATATTTAGATAATGATATTGTAGAATTTACATTTAAAATAACTAATAATAGAGATAATTCTATTACATTAAATCCAGATAATAATTTTAAAATATATAATTCTACTAACGCTCAAATACCTAATATTTATTCTAATGATAGTAATATAATAAAATCTAAAGATACAATGAATTATACATTACAATATAATATTAAAAATAGAGAATTATATGAAATATTATTTTATTCAGGTATTGTAGAAAATAATATAAAGTTTACTGTTACTAATAATGATATAAAATAAAGAAAACGACTAAATAATGTCGTTTTCTTTATTCATTGATTCATTAGTTTCAATTTCTTTTTTTATTCTATTAATAATATAATCCTTTTCATTAGGATATTTTGTATAAAAAGTAATAAGTTTAATTTTTGCTGAGTTACATATTTTTTTAACCTTTAAATCTCTATCTTTTCTCTTTCTTTGATTATGTGTATTATCATTTAATTCAATTAATAAAAGAAGTTTACTATAATCTTTAGAAAAAATAGCAAAATCAATTATTCTGTATAATTCACTACGATATTTTTGTTTTGATTTTTTATCTACAACACTAGATAAAACTAATTGAGGTACAATGTTATACTCTGTTTCTAAGTCTTTCATTCTATTATAAAACATAATTTCATAATCACTCATAATTGGTTTTTTTTCATATTTTATATCAGTAGTAGCTTTTTCTACATCTTCATCATCTTTAATACCAAAAAGCCATAAAATAAAATCTATAATTCTTTTTAACATAATAAAATACTCCTATTTATCAATTTATAAATATATTTTACACCAATTATTAAATAATAGCAAATATTTAAAAAAAGATTTATTATTATACTATATTTTATTGTTTACACATTATTTGTAATTTTTTTAAATATTTATGGTTGATTTTGGAAATTTATGTTATATTAAAATTGCAGTAAAGAAAGAGAGTAGGGATTATAATTATGAATGAATTTGCTGAATGTTCTTTAGCTAATGACTTTTGGTCTAGAATTTCATGTGGTGATTATGTTGAATTGTATTTAATAATAATAATAATTTTATTGTTTACTTTAATTTTTACAATTTTTGTTAAATTATTAAGTAATAAAAATAGTTGATAAACTTGTAAAGTTTATGTTATAGTGTAGGTGTTGGAAGTGATTTAGGTATTTAAATTACTATAAAAACGGATTTAATAAGAAGTTGACATAATATCAATAGTCTAAAGTATTGTAAATATTATTGTCAATTAATTGTAAAGTATTAAATAAAGCTATCATATTATAGCTTTTTATTTTTCTCCATTATTGAAATATATTGGAGGTTTTTTTATGAAAGAAAATATTATTATTCAAGATGTTTATTTACTAGAAGTTAAAGCATTAGACTTTAAAGATAATGACGGTAAAAAGATTTGTGGTTATTCAGTGTTTTATTATAGAGATTTTAGCGATAGGGAAAAAGATAACAATAGTTGTGGAAAAAAAGTTGAAAAGATTTTTATAGTAAAAGATAGTATAGATGATTTAGATAAATATAAAAATAAAATTTATCCTTGTAAAGCACAAGTACAATTTGAATTTGTTAGTTTAGATAAAAAACCTAAACCAATTAAAATTATTATTTAATTTGTTTAGTAGGGGGTGTTTTTTATAAAAATAAAAGTAGCAAAATATAAGCGTAATAGGTTAAGAAAAAATATTAAGCAGAAATTTATTGATACTGATTTATTTGTTTCTTATTGGCGTTTTAATTTAACTTATTTGAGTGAGTGGGCTAAACCTAATGGCGAAAGATATGTTAAATTTACAAAATGGCCGCCTTATTTTTGTAATTATGGTATGGAAGAATTAAAAATTAATGATTGTAATTCTTACGGCCATAGATTATTAAAAATAGAAAAATGTTATATTTTAGGTTGATAAATAATCCGAGCTATAACGGTTATTTATGTAGGGGTTACAACCATAATATAAAAATTAAAGAAAGGAGATTTTAATTATGGAAGGTGGAGCACAAGCAACTGTAATGACTTTAGCAACTTATCTTGAAACTTTAGGTACTGTTATTACTAAAGTTTTTGAATGGGTAGTTAAGGCTTTAGGTGTTATTACTAGTAACCCTATACTTTTAGTTCCTTTTGGAATAATGGCTGTTTATACAGTAATAAAAGTATTAAAAAAAATATTTTAGTTTTGAATAGGTGGGTGGTAGGAATTACCACTCACTTATTTTAAATTAAAGAAAGGAAAATAAAAAAATGAAAAAAATTGTTTTTGGTTTATTTACTTTTATATTTTCATTTATTTTGATTAATAATGTTAATGCTTTAAAATTAAATGATGGTAGCGAGTTATTATCTAATGATTTAAGTGCTGAACGTTTTGAAAAATTTGTTTCAGAAAAAGGTTTTGATTATTGGAAATCTCTTTTAAATAGTGATTATTTTGCTGTAATTATTAATTCTTTTAATAATATATACCAGAATGGTGCTTTGTATTTGATTTCTTCTTCAGTTGATTATAATTCTTTAGTTGATAATTATTATTTTAAATGTGATTCTGAATGTTTTATTTATAAAATACCTTTTTCTTATATTAGTACACATGATAATATTGATTTAAATGATTTTAATGTTTCTACTGATGTTAGATATAATACGGAGTTTGATTTAAATGCGTTTAATTTTACTAATATTTTTAGTAGTTTTAATTTATATAAATTTAATTCTACTACAGATTTTTTATTCACTTCTAATTATGGAAATATAACTAAATTTTATACTGTAAAATTTAATATTCCTAATGGTGCTAGTTTAGAATTAAAAGATAGTAATGGAAATATTATTAATTCTAGTAGTAATAATACTTTTTCTTTAGAAAGTGGTAATTATACTTATTCAGTAAGAAAATCAGATTTATATATTTCTAAAGAAAATATAGAATTAGTTGTTAATAAAGATATTGAAATAAATGTAGAATTAGAAAGTAAATTAAATTTAACTAATTATAGTAATATATTTAGTAAATTTTATAATTATTTAGGTTCAGTGGTGCCTATTGTATTTGGAATTGAAAAGCCATTTTTCTTAATTGTGTTAGGGATATCAGTAGTAATAATTATTGTTCTATTGATAAAAAAATTATTGAAAGGTAGGTTTTAATATGAAAAAGTATATTATTCCTTTATTTATGTTTATATTTTCTTTTATTTTAGTTGGAAATGTAAATGCTAAAACTTATAATGTTACGATTAATTTTGATGTTAATGAGAAATTTAATTATTTTTATGAACAAAAAAATAATACACCATTTTTTAATTATCTTGTTGGTTTAGGTAGTGATATTTATGATGAGTTGGGTTCTTATGTAAATTCTGAATTTAGTTCTAGTAATAATCCTATATTTTTATATCATTATGATGAAATAGCTAATTTATTAAATTCAACTAAGGTTCCTGATAATGCATATTATGTAATTAATATTTATTCCCCACTTAATCCAAATTCAAGTTTTTATAAAAATTTTTATATTGGTAATTCAGGAAGTGAATTTTATTATGAATTACAAACAGATCAACATGAATATTTTAAAGGTTTTTATCTAAGTGGTTTTCTATTCTTTTATGATAGTAATGCTAATCTGTTAGCTTATGGTTCTTTAGATAAATTTACTGGTGGGCCAACAGGTAAATCTTATTATGATAAGTTTGATTTTAGTAAAATTGATGAATTTTCATATTTTATTTCAAAATATTATACAGGTAAAGATTTAGATTTTAGAAATAATCCTAAATCTAAAGTTGTAGTTCCTTTTGTTCATTTAGAAGGACAAAATTATTTAATAGATGATAGTACACAATATTCGGGTATCACTAAATTTTTTCAACAGTTAGGGTGGTTTGTTACTTCGTTTAAAAAGCAACCTATTTATGAGGTTGTAGATAGTAATTTAAAATATTTTAAAGATAATCCTGTAATAAGTGAATCTATTAAAATGAAATCATTTTATAATGCCATAGGTTCTAGTACTGAGCCTACTTATCCTTTTGATGATAGTTATTCTCAGGTTATGTTAGGTGATATTGATAATGGTTATTATTTAATTCCTAAATCTACAAGTGGTGATTTTAATATTTATTTTTATTCTACAAATAGTGTTAATGAGTTGTCAGTTTTAGTTTATGATATTTCAACTGATACTCCAGTTTTGTTAAAAGATAATTTATATTTTACTCCTGTAGATAATAGATATTTGAAATTAGATTTGACTAGTTTGTTTTTAGATGATAATAAAACTCAAATAGATTTATCTTCAAAATATATGTTTTATCTTTATTCTTCTAATAACAGTAAATATCCTTTATATATTTATTATAAAACTGATGTTTATGATGCTGTAAAAACTTCAATATCAAATAGATATCATGAATTTAATAATGTAAATACTGGTAATAATATTAGTTTTGATACTCGTTCTGGCTATTTTGACGGTAAAAATGTTGAAAAAGATTTATCTAAAAGTAATGGTTCATTTAATCTTGATTTAGGTAATGTTGTTGGTTTATTTAAAGATTTATTGAGTAATATTGTTAAGTGCATTAATACTATTTTTACTTTAGTTTTTGAAATGTTTACTTGTTTACCAGTAGAATTGCAACAGTTGTTATATTTTAGTTTGTTTGCTGGTATTGTTATTTCGATTTTTAAAATTATTAGAGGAGGTTAGAATATGGAATTATATAATTTATCTGTATTAATTTTAGGAGAATTGCCTAGTAATTTAACTATTTTATATGGTTTATTTACTTTTATTTTAGGTGTTATAGCAGTTTTAATATTAATTTCTCCTATTATATTAATATTAAAATTAATAGGGGGTAGGTAAGATGATAAAAGCAGGAGAGAGTATTTTATTAATTGTTCGTTTTTTTATTCAACAAGTAGGTAAAATATTTGAAATAATGAATAAGTTTGAGATTTTGCCTGGGATTTCTTATTTTATGTTTTTTTTAGGAATTATAGTTATATCTATTTTTATAAAAATTATTCGTTTTGGTTATGAAGATGATTTTAAAAATAGTTTTCGTAATAATTTACCTGGTATAGATATTGGTTATAAAGGAAAGCATGCTGAAGAGGGCTATATTCCTAAACATAATAAAAGAGTGGCAAAGAAAAGGAGTAGATGAAAATGTTACCATTTTTGTATGATTTTAGTTATATATCTAGTTTAGAGATATTAAAGTTTATAGATTTTAGTACATTTACTGAATTTGAAAAATTGATATCTACTATAGGTTTTAATATATTGTTTTATTTATTTTTAATTTTTTTCTGTAGTATTGTTTATAAAACAATATGCAGAATTTGGAATTATATTTTTTAGAGTAGGGGGTGATATTAATGATTTTATTAGGTAAAGGCAAATTTTGTTTAACGTTTGATAATGGTTGTGTAATAAGTGTTATAAATGGTTTTGGAAGTTATAGCGAAAATTATTCTAAATCTGATTTATTAAAAAAAGATAAATTTGATTATATTAAAAGTAAAGATTGTGAAATAGCAATTATGTATAATGAAATATTTGTAACAGGTAGATTTGTAGAAGGTAGCGATGATGTGAAAGGTTATGTAAGTGCTGATGAATTGTCAGATATTATTTATAAAGTTAAAAATTTTAAGGGTGATATTTATGAAAATAAAAGAATTAATAAGTAATATAAAGTGTTATTTAAAAGTATTGTTAAATTTTAAAGATTTAAATAAATATATAAGATTATCTAGTATATTTTTAAATCGATTAGAAAATATATTATCAAGTGATGATAATATAGATAATAAATATAATGATATATGTAAATATTTTAGTGATTTTAAAGTTGATTATGTTAATGATGATTTTGTTGAGGGAGTTGATGTTAAAAATGATTTTGAGTAGAGCAGAGTATTTAAAACATTTAAAAATACAAAGATATTATTTGCAAAAATATTGTACTAATTATGCCAGTACTAATTTAAAATTTGCCATTAAGCAGTTATTAGATATTATGGATTCTGAGATTAATTTATATGAAATAAGTATAAAAAAATCTCAAGAAAGGTTTAAACAATGTTGTTTAGATTTTGATTAATTATGAGTGTAATAGGTTTGCATGGTATTCCAGGATGTGGAAAGACTGTAAGTGCTACGGCTATTGGTTTAAAGCATTTTAAAAAAGAAAATATAAAAATAAAACAATTTATAAGATATTTAAAGAAAGAAGAAATTATTTTGAATAATGTTTTTTCTAATTATCCTATATTATTAGATAGAAGAAAAAAAATATATTCTAATGTAATAGGTATTGACGATTTAGATAATAGATATAGTTTTCCTAAAAATTCTATTATTATTTTAGATGAAGTACAAGCGTTTTATGATAGTTATAGAGATTTTAAAAAATTTCCTTCTGGAATTGCCACTTTTTTCCAATTTCATAGACATTTTGGTATAAAAGATATATATATTATTTCTCAGCATCCAAGACGTCTTATAACGTATATTCGTGATGTTATTTCACAATATCATAGAATTAAAAAATTTTTAAAATTAAGAATTTTAGGTATAGGTATTGTCTGTTATCGTCGTTCTTATGAATTTGAAGATTTTACTGATAGTTTTACAAGAAATAAAGATTTAAAAAAATTATTAGAAATAAAGACTCGTTTTTATATATTTAAATTAAGAAAAGTATTTAAAGCATTTAATAGTAAATATTTATATGTTTTAAATTCTGAAAAACCTTTACCTGATTTAGGTACTTATAATAGTTTGGTTTTGCCTGAAATGGTACAAATATATTTAAAAAATAAATTATTTTAAATTCATGGACGCACACAGCTTTGCTGTGCGTCCTGAATCTAACACCTTTCTAACAGAGTGTTAGGTTCCCATTTAGTGGGAAAAAAGCAAAAAAAATTGTGTTTTGCGTATATTAAAATTTGGAGGTTTTATGAAAGATAAGAGATTATCATTTTCTATTGATAGATTAACGTTGATAGGAAATTTTAAGAAAAAAGATTTTTTCTATAATGTATATAACTATGTATCAAAATTAGAAGAAACAAAATTATTCCGTGCTGATAATAATATGTTTGAGTTTAGTTTTAATATTGATACGTTTGGTTTTGTGCAAATAGATAGAATTACTAATAAATGTAGAATTGATTTTAACCCAAATAAAATATCATTATTTGGTAAAAAAGTTTTTAATGCAGTTTTAATGTATTTAGAGAATATACACTATACAAGATTAGATTTAGCAATTGATTTATTTAATTATAATATAAGCAATTATAAAATTATAGATATAGGTACACGTAAAAGTGCATACTTTTACGATAAAGTAGGTAATTTAGAAACGCTATATTCAGGTAGTATGACTAGCAGTAAATATATACGTATATATAATAAGGCTAGAGAGCAAAAATTAGATATAGACTGGTGGCGTTTTGAGATTCAACTTAGAGATGTATATATAGATAGGTATTTTAGCGAATTACTAGAATTTTATAAAGATATTTTAGTATTTAAATATAGTACATTTGATAAGTATAGTATAGAAGAAAACGCAATGATAGAATTTTTATTAAGAGATATAAGTAGATTAGATTTACTTTCAAAAAATAGTAAAGCGAAGTATAAAAAAATTATTCGTTCTTTAGAATTATCTTCCATCGATTTTTTAGATGATATAGTTGCTATTACGAGTGATAGAGTAGTAGCATGGCTCAATTATATTTCCAATTTCATGTTATACCCTGAAAATGATTTGATACTTACTAGTAGTGAGTGCCACAGTGTAGGGGGTAGTCCGCAGATATCACGCTGACGTAAAAAAATAGCAATAGCAATAGTGTAACGACTATTGCTATTTTTAGTGCGTGATATAATTGTAACGCCACTACACTTAGCATAAATTGTTTACACAGTATTTGTAATTTTTTTAAATATTTATAGTTAATCTTTATATTATGTGATATACTATATTTGACGATGAAATAATATTTAAAGTTTTTTTCCTACAGGGGTCATAAAGGGTGGTAGGGAGAGATGTGTTTTTTATTTTTTAAAGAGAGTAGGGTGTATTTTTATGGAATTTTTGTTTTTATGTATTTTTTTTGCTATAGGTTTGGCTGGACTTAGATTACTTTTTTATTCTATGCGTGAAAATATACGTACTAATGCTGAGGCTAAACGTGAAATTGCGATTATGAAAAAAGAAGCTGAATTAAAAGAATTAAGACATCATAAATATGATATTAATGAAAAATTTGATGATTTTGATGATTATGAATAAATTTAGTATTTGACAAAATTGTAAAGTTTATGTTATAGTGTAGTTGTGGAGAAAAATTAATTATTGATTTCTTTATTTAAAAGGACTTAATAAGAAGTTGACATAATATCAATTATACGAATTAATATATAATGTAATAAAAACAATATAAAATAGATAAAAAATACATATTTATATTGTTTTTTAATTTATTTGCTTATTGTAATTTAATTTGAGATGGACAACTTATCGTCTTTTTTAATCTCGATTGAATCTACAGAAGATTCTTTATTTAATATTTCATTAATTAAAGGTAATATTCCTTTATTGTCTTCGTTATGAATAAAAAATTGGTAAATATTAGGCAGGGGACTTGCTCCAAGTAAAATTGGTCCGTCATTTGTTATAGCAATATCCCAGCTAACATATCTTACGGTTTTAATTATTTTAGAAAGATCTTTTACTAATGATTTAATTTCATTTATATATGGTAATTTAATATTATTTATTTTTTCTTTTGTTATTGGATGAAAATAATAATTATTTAACCCCCTATCACAAAATGGATGTAGTGAAGTACCTGTTTCAATATCTATTTTATTAGTCATCCCTCCCCTTTTTAATGAATCTACAATAGAGTTATTACCAAGATTTAAATTCATGGAAATAATATATGTTATATCATTATATAATAATGTAATTACAGTTACTCTATTTATACTTTTATTATATAATTTATTTAAATAATCGTGTTGTTTTATAACTTCTTCAATTAAAAGTAAATCTTTATCTTTTAAATAATTATATAGTTTTTTAATATCATACTCCCCTACTTTTATTTTTTCTATTTTTTTACCATTAGTATTATTATTAGGTTTAGCTATTATATAATCCATATTTTTTATAAAACTTTCAAATTCATTATAATTTTTTCTATTAATAAACATCCATTTTCTTTTTAAATAATCATTAAAAACATCATTAAATTCATTTTTATATAAAAAGATGTGTAATTGACTATTTTTGTTTAATTTGTTAGCTAGAACAAGGTTTTTACCACTTGTAAGAAGCGTTTTTCTTTCTTTATTATTAAGTAAATACATACTAAACATTTTATAATCATTTAAATTAGCTTTATATTTTATTTTACAAATAAATATATCAATTAATAAATATAATTTACCTATATAATACTTATTATTAATATAACTTATAACATTATTTAATCTTTTATAATTTTTTTTAATATTATTCATATACATATCCCCTATTCTTTATTTAAAGATATACTAAACGAATAATATAATTTGTCGTTTTATATTATAAAATAAAAAATACAGAAATTTATTTTCTGTATTAAAATTTCCTTGACATAATTTCTGCAATCTTTTCAAATACTTCTTTAGCATTATTTTCATTAATTGAAGTATATCCAAGTTCATTTAAAGCTTGTGTTTTAAATGAATTTAATTCTTGTGTTCTACCTAATTTTTCTTCTTTTTTACTTGCTATTTCTTGTTCGAACATTTTATGTGTTTCAATTACTTTACTACGAGATGCTCTACCATTTGAATAAAGATTCATTGCAGAATATAATATACCTTCAAAAGTATATTGCTTATCTTCATTATATATATATTCAAGTGGATCAACTAAACAATTAGATTTAGCCATATATGCTAAGAAATACTTTAATTCTTCAAGTTGATCCATAGTTTGTAGGAAATAAAATAAATATTTTAAAGTATCATAACCATTTTCTTTATCATCTTCTAGTTTTTCTTTTAAAATTCCAATAATATCTGATAATAAAGTTTGTTCTTTTTTATTTAGACCACTTAAATTATTTAAATCTTTATTTAATATATTATTATCTTCATCTAATTTAGCTTCGATTTGTTCTATAAAAGTTTTATCTACTTTAATTTTTTTAAGATCGCTTTCTTTATCTACTCCAAATAAACTAAGTAATTTGTTTAATTTATCTTTTGGAAGTTCATCAAGTGATTTTAAACTTAAATAATTATATAACATTTGTCTTGATACTCCCAAATATTTAGCAACATTTACTTTAGACAAACCACATTCATTTATAAGTCTATTAATTTCATTCATAATATAATTCCTCCTAGTACTATCTAATATAATTGTACCATTTATGTAAATAATGTCAAGTAATAAGTAAACTAATGATTTGATTTTTCGTTTGTTTTAGGGCTTTCAAACTCTTTTAAAGTATAGTTATAAGCATCTAAAGACTCTTCTTCAAAATCTAATTTATCATCTTGATTTAATATTTTCATTAAATATTTAGTAAAATATGGATTAATAACAGTTAATGGTCCAAGTAAATATGTTCCATAAAAATTATTTTTCTTTAATCCTTCAAAAGAATCTTCAAAGTTATTACCAAGACCTTTTATTTTAGTAATAAATTTATCTTTTTCATCTATTCCATAAATAAGTGAAAATTGACTTTTATGTCCTATTATTTTTATGTTATTAAATTCTCCAAGAAACAAATAATTATATCTTTTTTCCATTGTTCTTTTAGCATAATAATCAAATATATTTAAGCAAGGAATAGTTTTATTTTGACTAACATCTATTATTTCTTTTCCAAATATTTCAAAAGCATTTCCTGTAGCTAAAATAACTTTATTTTTATCTATAAGTTCTTTTAATCTATTTTTATATGGTAAAAGCTTATTTATTATTAATTCTTGTTGTTTTTCACTACTACTACCAAGATAAATTAAATCTATATCTTCTTCGATAAAATGAGGTGTTTCATTAAGAGTAGTTTCATAAATAGTAGCATTCTTAAAACATTTTTCTAAATATATATGATTATAATAATCACCGTATAAATTACATACTTCTTTATATAATATTTCTATTTTCATATATTCTCCTTTTTTATTTTTTCTACTATTTTTTCATTCATTTTAATTCCACCAGTTATATAGTATACTTCATTTAATATAAATATTTTATCTATATCTTTAGTAGTAACAAAGTTAATTGCATCTGTTTCTTTTTCGCAAGTAAATATTTTTTCTTTATCTATACCAGCAAGTAAAAGTCTAAGTTTATAATCTTTATTTCTTACTCCCCCAACAATTATTCTTTTAATATTTGGTTTATTTAATAATTCAAAATCAGTATCATATATCCATGTAATGGCTTCACTATTGTTTTTATTGTCAAATTGATCATCAAGGAACAAGATTATTTCAATGTTTTCTTTTAAACTATTTAAATAATCAAAAACTCTTGATGTAGCAACTGCATTTAATCCTTTACATGCTAAATTAGTAACTTCGATACCATTAGCTATATTTGACATATATCTGTTTTTAGGTAATGTTATTTTACTCATAATTGATTTTATTTTGTATTCATCAATATTTAAAGTAAATAACATTGTAATAACAGCTAATTCATTATAACAATTAAAAATTGATTCATTAATCATATTAAAACTATAGGTATTATTTTTATTAGTAACATTTATTACTTTATTTGCAAAGTCTAAATTACCTAAAAAGGATGCTTTTTTACTTTCAAAACTACAATTAGGACAATGTAGTTTACCTATTTGATGATATCTTACATAATCATATTTTAAAACACTTAAACATTTAGGACAAATAATAAAATCGTTTATTAAATTATTTGATGTTTTTTTGTCTGTGTCTAATTTATCAATGCTAAAATATATACATTTATTATTATGCTTTTCTCCTAACATACTACTAAAAGGATCATCACTATTTAATATAAGTGTAATATCTTTATTTAAGCCTTTTTGTATTTTATCATAAATATAATCAGGGTTAGCATTTCTTTGCATTGAATCTCTAAACAAATTAGTTACAATTAAATATTTTAAACTAACAAGAGGTATTGTTTCATTACATGTCACTTCATCCATTTCAAGAAGAGCAATACAATTTTTCTTTTTATTAAAAATATTAACGCCTTCGATTAAACATCTTGCATATCCTCCCGGAGTATTAGCACCCCAGTCATTATATATAACTTTATAATCACATTTTTTTAATGCTTCTGCTAATAAATTGGTTGTTGTTGTTTTTCCATTTGTTCCTGTTATTCCTATTACAATATCAGGTTTATTTAATTTTTCTAAAAAATTAGGGCAAAGTTTGTATGCTAGAAACCCTGGTTTGTCATCTTTTTCTTTATGAAATAATTTTAATATAGCTAAATGTAATTTAGCAATAATTAACGCAATATAAAACATATTTTTAATTTTCCTTCCTTAATTTTAATTTATTTTTTAGTTTAATAAATACATCTTTACCAAAAACATCATAAATTAAACCATTTTTACAATTTATATATATATAAATTGATGCTCCTACTAACATATAAACTAACATTATTAAAATAGTTACGATAAAACTATAATTCCATTTAACAAATATATTTAAGATAATAAGAGGAATACTAAATGCTAAAGATGAAATAAATACTTTTTTTATTGAATTATTAAACTCTTTAAATGAAATATTATATTTCTGTTTAAGCATAATACATGCAAGAAATGTTGAAAATGAGAAACTAATAATTGAAGAAAAACTTGCACCCCAAACTGGGAATAAACCTAATTTATCAAAAATAATCATAAACGGTATATCCATAAATAGATTAAGAATAACCCCTAAAATTGTATTAACATATATTATTTTATATTCACTTATACCTATAAGAGCAGTATTTAAAACATTATTAAGATTAGCAAGTAAACTTGCAAAAATAACGACACTTAATATAAGCGAACCATATAAACTTTCACCATAAAATATTGTATACAATGGTTTAGCTAAAATTGATACTCCAATTGACAATGGTGTCATGATTACAAGAGCAGTAGTTAATATTTGATTTAGCTTATTAGAAACTTCTTTATAATTTTTATTTATATAAGAAGATACCATGTGAGGAATTGTATTAATACTTATTGCCATCCCGATAGCAGCTACAATCATACATATTTTTACACCCCATGTTGCTATAATACTACCCATAATTTCCGCATCACTTGTAGAGTATCCAAGTAAACTTGCTCCTCTAATTACAAGTATTTGATCTGTTGTATCATATAAACTTGCTACAATTGAAATAATAATTGATGGAATTGAATAAATAAATATTTTTTTTACTATTTCTTTTGATGATATAAAAATATTACTTTCATCTTTTTTTATAAAATCTTTTCTATTTTTTCTTATTTTAATATTTAAATATATTAAAGCTCCTAAGCCACCAATAAAAGCACCGGAAAGTGCTACCGCCACACCTGTTTTAATATCTTTATTAAAAACATTTATAGCAAGATAACTTCCAAGAAGAACAACAACTATTCTTAAGATTTGTTCTATTATTTGACTATTTGTCGAAGGAGAAATATATTTATGACCTTGTAAATATCCTCTTAAAATACTTACATAAGGTATTATAAGTAAGGAAAATGATATAGCTTTGATAACAAAACTAATTGAACTAATATCATTACCACCTTCTAATTTACCAATAAATAAAGTTGCTATTTCACTTGAAAAAAGATATACGATTAAAAATGTAATAAATCCTAAGATTAAAACAATAAATTTACTTAATTTAAATGCTTTTTCTTTAGCATCAAACATACCCTTTTCATTATATTCTCCTACTATTTTACTAATAGCAATAGGAAATCCTGTTATTGAAATTGTTAAAAATAAATTATATATATTATAAGCGTAACTATATAAACTGCCACCTTGTTCCCCTATTATTTTATAAAATGGAATTACATAAAGTGCTCCAAGAATCTTTATAAATATAATAGCAAAAGAAGCAATTAACGTTCCTTGCAAAAATGAATTTTTTTTCATAAATACCTTCCTTTATACTATTTAAGTATATCACATTAAAAATGTTATAACAATAAAAAGTATCATTTAAGACACTTTTAACCTTTATTTTAATTCTTTAATTATTTCCTTATATTTTTTCCAAGTTCCCACTTTATCTACAGCAAATTCAGGAAATTGCGGAAAATCATAAGAAGGATAATTATTTCCTTCAATTATTCCAGGCCCTTTTTCATTAACGAATACATCCCATCCTACAATACCAACTTCAGGAATAACTTTTGCTGCTTTTATAACCATGTTTACAGCATCAGCAACATGAGGAAGAGTTTGTCCTTTAAATTTAACATTAGTTGTTGGATGCTTTATTATTATATTCTCTTTACTTGATTTACCATTTGTTATAATTTTGCCAGTAGCCATATCTACCATACAGCAAATTCCTCCATTATGATAGTTATCTCTAAAATCATTATTTCCTATTTTAAACATACAGTAAATAGGAAAAACTTTTTCATCTTTTATTACAGTTACTATTCTTAAACAATTAACTGATTCTGGATTAAACTTTGCATAAACTTTATTTTGCTTTATTAATTCTTCTAATAAATCAAGATTTTTATCATTTAAAATATCATTATACATATCTTTTAAAGTCTTATAGTTATTTTTATTAAGTTTTCTAATTCCTTTACCTGCTTCCATTGAATTTGGCTTAGCTATTATTTCTTCTTTATTTTTCATAAATTTAATAAAATCATCATAGTTGCTTTCTTTTAAAATTAATATATCCCTATTTAAAAACTCGGCAAATAATTTATCAAATTCACTTTTATTATCAAATATATTTGTATATTTTTTATCATTTAATAAAGAAATTAATTTCTTATTTCTACTTCTAGTAACCATTGTTTTTCTTTGTTCTTCATTTAAATTAATAAAGTCAAATAAATAATAATCATAATAACCACTACCATGTTTTATATATGAAAATAACATATCAAAAAAGATATATATTTTAGACTTATTATTTTTTTTACTTATTTCTTTTATTATATTATTTAATTTATCAAAATTTATATGTCTTAACATTCTTAATTTATATTTCATATTTTTTTCTCCTTATATATTTATTTATAAGATAATTATAACAAAATAAAAAATTATAGTAAATACCATAATTTTTCATCATTTTTTCTTACTTCTTTAATTATTCCTGAACCTATGCAACATCCATCTTCTAAATATAAAACACATAATTGTCCTGGAGTAACACTTTTAGCTTTTTCATATTTTACAAGTATTTCATCATCATTAATTCTTTCAAGTGTAACTTTAATATCTTCACTACGATATCTAAACTTAGCATAACAAGTTTTTGGAAGTTCATCATTTAAATTTAATGTATCGATAATACATGATGTTGAATATAAATATTTGTTATCTTCTTTTTCTGCCACATATAAAATATTTTTATCAAGATTTTTACCTACAACAAATAATCTATCTTTAGTTCCTCCAACATCAAGTCCTCTTCTTTGTCCTATTGTGTAATACATAAGTCCAATATGTTCCCCTACTATTTCATTTGTTTCTATATTTATAATATTTCCTTTTTTATTAGGTAAATAATTTTCTAAAAATTCTCTAAAATGTCTTTCTCCAATAAAACATATTCCTGTTGAATCTTTCTTTTTTGCTGTTATTAAATTATATTTTTCTGCTATTTTTCTTACCTCAGGTTTTGTAAGTTCACCAATTGGAAACAATACATTTTCTAACTGTTTTTTTGTAAGTTGTGCTAAAAAATATGTCTGATCTTTATTTAAATCAAGTGCTTTATAAAGTTTATTATCAATTATTCTTGCATAATGACCTGTTGCAATATAATCTGCCCCAAGCTTTTTTGCTTCTTTAACAAATAAATCAAATTTTATATATTTATTACACATAACATCAGGATTAGGTGTTCTTCCTTTTTTTAATTCATCTAAAAAATATGTAAATACATAATCCCAATACTCTTTAACAAAATCAATTCGATATAATTTAATTCCTAATTTTTCACATACATTTAAAGCATCATTATAATCTTGTTCTTGAGGACATATATCATTATTTTTTAAGTTATCATTGCCAAGCACATCATTATTCATTAAACTATCCCAATTACGCATAAAAAGACCAATTACTTCATATCCTTGCTCTTTTAAACAAATAGCAGCAACTGATGAGTCTACTCCCCCACTCATACCGATAACAACCCTTTTCATAAACTATCACTTCCTAAATACTTACATAATAATACTATAAAAAAAGAAAAAAAGCAATATTTCGTTATATTTTAAATTTACTTAATTCTTACTATTTTTCTATTTGTATACTTTTCTAAAGATTTAACAACACTCATTAATTCATTTATAAGATTAGTTAATACTTCATCAAAATTAATATCCATATTAATCTCTTGAATAGATGAATTTTTAACATAATTATCTGCTATTTTTAAACCGTCATCACAGTTTTTATTATTAAAATAAATATTAAGAGCAATTAAACTATCATAACAATGAACAAAACCATCTACATCTTCATTTGAACTTATAATATCTAATATTTCTTCTTCATTATATGTTTTAGTAGTTTCTTGATAAGATAAAATATTAATCTTTTTATTTTTATCTATAAGTTTATTCAATATATCACTTAACACAACAGCTTCATATAATAAATGAAGTTTATTAAAAAGAATATGAAGTTTTACATTAAGACCATACTCTTCATCATAATTTTCCTTAACATAATCACTTAAATATAATTCCATTAATATAGACTTTAATTCATAATATAAATTATTAAGCTCTAATTCTTTCTTTTCTAAATCTGTTATATGTTGCATTTCATGAATATATATACTAAGCATATGATCATTGTTATAATCTTCATTTAATGAAACAAAATTTCTATTAAAACATGTATAGGTTAATCCTCCTGTATTATCTGCAAAAGATATTTCATCATCTACTGAACTAAAACTTAAAAAATCAGGATTATTTTTAAGAAAATTTTTTATAATATTAAAATTTGTCTTATCTTTAAAACTATCTAAATATTTTAAATGAATTTCTTGGATTTTTTCAAAAGGTAATTCAAAATCTCTTAAATAAAATTCAATATTACCAATACAGTCTAAATAGGTTTCAATAATATTTTTTGCTTTATTGTTAACATTAAGTTTGTTTAAAATATATTTTAAAAATATTAAATCTTCTTTACATTCTTCAAATATTTCTTTTGTTAGTTTAAAACTATTTTCTTCTTTTAAATATTTTTTGGGATTTTTTACTTTTATTTTACTTATTATATATCTTAATCTTTCTTCATCTTTTAAATATTCTTCATCGTTTAAATCTATTAAAGAATAAGAAAGCTTGAAAAAATCTTCATAACTTATATTCATCAAAATCACCCTTAATTACAATTATAATAACTTATTTAATACTTGTCCATAATTTTATTAGAAATGGATCAATAAATACTGAAATAAATGCTATTACAATAGAAATTGCTATACATATAAGTATTTTTTTAAAATATTTTTTAAATTCTTCTTGTAAATTAGTATCTTTTTTTAAAAATATATATTGAATCAATTTAAAACTAAATTTAACACTGAAAAATGTTAAAAGAAAAAGATTTATTAAATACAATATTTTACCAGGAAATAAATAACAAAAACTAGCTATTATTCCTTTAATTTTATATGTATTTACAAGACTTGCTAAACAAAAACCAAGAGAAAATGCTTCGCTAAAGTATAAAAATAATATTAATAATATTCCAATTACACTTATTCCTAAGATAAAAATAAATAAATTTAAACTTATATTATCTTTTAAATTTAAAAATAAATTATTTAAATAATTATAATTTGTTGGAAGTGTTAAACTATTATTTACATTATCTTTTATTTTACTTATATCATTACTATCTAAAAATTTAAAAAATATTATTCCTATTATTAATCCAATTAAAAATAAAGATATTAAAAAGATTAAGAATGATTTGTTATTAAAAATATTTAAATTAATTTTTTTAATCTTTTTTAAGTTCATTTTTTTATTCATATATTATTCCTCCATTTAAAGATATTAAAAAAATATATATAATATGTAACAATAAATATGACATTTTTTTTGACTTTAAGATATATTATTTGATATACTATAAAAGAAGAAAGATGGAGGATAATTTAATAATGAATAAAAAGTTTCAAAAAGTTGTAGTAATTATTATGCTTGCAGCACTTTTATTAGGAAGTTTAGCAACAGTATTATTTTATTTAGTAAAATAAATTAATTTAAAATTTTAGGACATAATAAATAATAAGGAAAGGAATATGTTATGGAATTATTAATATTATGTTTTAAAATTTTTTTTGTTAGAATAATAGATGTTAGTTTAGGTACTTTTAGAACGATGGAAACAGTAAAAGGGAAAACTAAAGAAGCTACGATTATAGGTTTTTTTGAACTTCTTGTATGGTTTTTAATAGTAAAAGAAGCATTAAATACAACAAGCAATAGTATTTTTATTGCTATTAGTTATGCTGGAGGTTTTGCTTCTGGAACATACATTGGAAGTATGTTATCTAATAAATATATTAAAGGTAATTTATCAGTTCAAATAATAACTAATAAAGCTTATCCTGATATGGTTGATGGATTAAGAAAAAATGGTTTTGCTGTTAGTGTTATGGAAGTTTTAGGGAAAAAAGGAATACCTGATAAATATATGTTATTTATTGAAATATCTAATTCAAATTATTATAAACTTCAAAAACTTGTTAAAAAATATGATAATAATGCTTTTATTGTTGCTAATGAAAGTAAATATGTTTTAAATGGATATTTTATGGAAGAAAAAATGAAATAGTTTACAAAAGCTATTTTTTTATTTATAATTAAATTAAGTTATAAATAAATGGAGGTAATATTTATAATTAGCGCCTGGACTTTATAAGTTGACGAGGTTTGTAATTATCGAAATATTCGGCGGATGTTACAACGGGTTTTTGTGTTAAACGTTAAATATATTAAAAAAATAAAATAAATATTATAACAAAAAATATATTAAACACATAAATAATAATAGAAACAAAAGTTAGGAGTACAAAAAAATGTGTGGAATTGTTGGATATGTAGGGAAAAATGGTAATTCCCTAAAAGTATTAATTGATGGATTACATAATCTTGAATATAGGGGTTATGATTCTTCAGGAATATGTATTTTAAAAGATAATGAACTTTATATTGAAAAAGAGAAAGGAAGAATTAAAAACCTTGAAGAAAAACTTGATTTTAATATTAAAAGTAATATAGGTTTGGGTCATACAAGATGGGCAACTCATGGAATACCTAATAAAGTTAATTCTCATCCTCATACAGCAGGAAAAATTACTATAGTTCATAATGGAATAATTGAGAATTATAAAGAAATCAAAGATGAATTCAAAGATTATAATTTTATATCAGATACTGATACAGAAGTAGCAGTTGTCTTACTTAATGATTTATATAATAAAACAAACGATATGAATAAAACTATTGAACTTTTTAAAGAAAAAGTTCGTGGTGCTTATGCTATTGGTATAATTAATACTAATTTTAAAGATAGAATTTTTGCTATTAAAAAAAATAGCCCTTTAATTATAGGAATTAATAAAAATGAAAATTATATTGCAAGTGATGTTCCTGCAATACTTGAGTTTACAAATAAATATATGTTACTTGAAGATGATGAGTATGCTGTTATTAAAAGTGATGAAGTAATTGTATATGATAAAGATAATAAAATTACAAAAAAAGAAGTTAAAACTTTTAATGGAGATAAATCTTCAATAGATAAAAATGGTTACGATCATTTTATGATTAAAGAAATAAATGAAGAACCTGAAGTTATTAAAAAGACTTTAAATAGTATTCTTGAAAATAATGAAATTAATTTAGATAAATATTTTAAGAAAAATTATAAAAAAATATGTATTCTTGGTTGTGGTAGTGCCATACATGCAGGAATGATAGGAAAATATTTAATTGAAGAATATGCCAATATTGAAGTTGATGTTGAAATAGCTAGTGAATTTAGATATAAAACAAACTTTTTTGATGAAGATACACTTATTATTCCTATTTCTCAATCTGGAGAAACTGCCGATACACTTGAAGCTTTAAAATTAACTAAAATTAAATCGTGTGATAGTTTAGGAATAATAAATGTTAAAGAAAGTTCAATTGCTAGAATTTGTGATAATGTTATATATACTCAAGCAGGACCTGAAATTGCTGTTGCTACAACTAAGGCTTATATAGCTCAAGTACTAGTTTTATCACTAATTGCTATTTATCTTGGAAGAAAAAACAATAAGTTAACTAAAAAGGATGAAGAAAATTTAATAAATGAATTAAAATCTCTTCCAATTAATATTAATTCTATTATAAATAAAGAAGTTTATAAAGAAATTGCAAACGATATATATAATGAAAATGACATCTTCTTTATAGGTAGAAATGTTGATTATGCTTTATGTATGGAAGGAAGTTTAAAGTTAAAAGAAATAAGTTATATTCATAGTGAAGCATATGCAGCTGGTGAATTAAAACATGGAACAATATCTTTAATTGATAATAATACACCTGTATTTGCAATAGTAACAAAAGATAGTATTAAAGAAAAAACAGTAAGCAATATTAAAGAAGTAAAATCTCGTGGTGCTAAAGTAATTCTTGTTACAAATGATATTAATATTGACAAAGAAATATATGATGTCTTAATTGAAATACCAAAAACAAGTGATTTATTACAAAGTATGCTTACTATTGTTCCACTTCAAGTATTATCTTATGAAATAGCAAAATTACGTGGTTGTGATATTGATAAACCTAAAAATTTAGCTAAATCTGTTACAGTAGAATAAAAGGATAACAAAAGTTATCCTTTTTAATTTTCAATTTCTTTTAACATTGATGTAATAAATATACCATATCCCTTACTAAAATCATCTACAACAACATGTGTTACAGCACCGATTATTTTTCCATCTTGTATAATTGGAGAACCACTCATTCCTTGAACTATCCCTTTTGTTTTTTTTAGAAGTTTTTCATCAGTTATTTCAAAGAATATATTTTTTGTTGCGACATCTTTATTAAGTTTTAAAATATTTATTTCAAATGTTTCTTTAGTATCATTTTCGATAACTGTTGTAAAATAAGCCTTACCAAGCTTTATATTAGTACTATCTGCTACTTCAATTAAATTATTTTTATCTATTGCTTTATTATATAATCCATATATTCCATTTATTTCATTTTTAGTTATTGTTCCATAATTATCATCCATAATATAATTTGCTTTTTTTCCACCAGGAGAATTTCTTGTACCTTTATCTATTCCTGTAACATTTGATTTAAATATTGTTCCATCTTTAATTTCAAACTTTGTCCCTGTTGTTTTCTCTATTATCTCATGCCCTAAAGCACCATACATTTTAGTATTTGGATCAACAAAAGTTAATGTTCCTATTCCTATTATTTTATCTTTAACATATAGACCTGTTTTATACACATTATTAGAGTCTTTATATAATTTTATTTTAGTATTATAAATTTTGTTATTTCTTTCATATGTGACTTCTAATACTTCCGTATTATCTTTGATAGAAGAAGTTAAATCAGATATTATATTAATATCAGTATCATTTATCTTGATTATTCTATCACCGATTCTAAGTCCAGCATCTTTCGCAGGACTTTTTCCAGCAACTTGGTAAAACCCTACAACTAATACACCAGATGAATTAACTTTTATTCCTATATTTTCTCCACCAAGTACAACTTTTTTTGTATAAGCAAAAACTATATTTGGTACACTAATAATAGATATAAGAAATATGAAAATTAGTAGTTTGTTAAAAATTTTTTTAAAATTCATAATAATCATTCCTTTCAAACTACATTATTATTATCTACTAAATTATAAAATATATAATGCTTAAAATTTGGCAAAACAAAAATTACCAAATTATGGTAATTTTAAATAATCATTCATTATATTTTTTTAAAATTGCTGTAACAATCCTATCACTTGTAAAACCATCTCCATAAGGATTAGATGCTTTACTCATTTTTAAATATTCATCATCATTTGTTAATAGTTCTTTTACGGCATTATAAATATTTTGTTCGTTTGTACCTACAAGTTTTAATGTTCCTGCCTCTACTCCTTCTGGACGTTCTGTTGTATTTCTTAAAACCAAAACAGGTTTTCCTAAAGAAGGAGCTTCTTCTTGAACTCCACCACTATCAGTAAGTATCATATATGCTTTATTCATCATATTATGAAAATCAACGACATCAAGTGGTTCAATTAATTTTATTTTATCATCATCTTTAAAAATTTCATTTGCTACTTGTCTAACTAAAGGATTTTTATGAATTGGGTAAACTATTTTAACATCTTCAAATTCATCAATTGCTTTTTTTATTCCTCTAAAGATATTATATAATGGTTCTCCTAAATTTTCTCTTCTGTGAGCTGTTAAAAGAATCATTCTATCATTTCCTATCCAATCAAAAACTTCATTTGTATAATCTTCTTTTACGGTAAATTTCATTGCATCTATCGCAGTATTACCTGTTACATATATCTTTGTTTCTTCTTTTCCTTCTTTTAATAAATTTTGTTTTGACTTTTCAGTTGGAGCAAAATACATATCAGCAATACAATCAACCATTTGTCTATTCATTTCCTCTGGAAAAGGAGAATACTTATTCCAAGTTCTAAGTCCTGCTTCAACATGACCTACATCTATTTGATTATAAAATGCTGCTAAAGCTCCAACAAAGCTAGTTGTTGTATCTCCATGTACTAAAACTATGTTAGGTTTTTCTTTTAATAAAACTTCATTTAATCCTAATAAAGCTCTTGTTGTTATATCACTTAATGTTTGTCCTTGTTTCATAATATTTAAGTCATAATCAGGTTTTATATCAAACACTTCTAGTACTTGATCTAACATTTCTCTATGTTGTGCTGTAACGCAAACAATATTTGCAATTTCTTTATTTTCTTCTAATTTTTTTATTAAAGGCGCCATCTTTATTGCTTCTGGTCTTGTTCCAAATATACTTAATACTTTTATCATTTTATACCTCACTTATCTATTTTTTTAATTTTAAATAGAAATTTAACATTACTATTATAAAATCTTTTAATTCTTTTGGGTTCTTTTATTATTCTATATAACCATTCTGTATTGGTTTTTATAAATATTTTAGGAGCTCTTTTTTTACATCCACTTAATACATCAAATGAACCACCAACACCAACAAAAATACCTTTTTTAAACTTATCAAGATTATTATAAATTAATTTTTCTTGATAAGGAATACCAAGTGCTACTAAAACAATATCAGGTGATAACTTACTTATATTATCCATAATTTGATCTTTATTAGTTACATATCCATCAGTATATCCAATTATTTTTAAATTTGGATAATCTTTTTTTACTTTTTCTACTAATTTTTCAACAACTTCTTTTTTTGCTCCAAAAAAATATATTTTTTTACTTAATTCATTTCCATATTCAAGTAATTTTGTTGCTATATCAATTCCTGGTATTCTTTCTTTAATATTATAACCAAGCATATTACTTGCCTTAACAATACCTATTCCATCGGGAACAACAATAGTTTTTTTATCAAGTATTATATTATTAATAACCTCATCTTTTTTCCCATACATAAATGTTTCAGGATTAGCAGTTACGATAAAGCTTTTTTTATTACTTTTTAGTGATTCTTTTAATTCATTATAAAAACTATCAATACCTTTATTATAAATTCTTTCAAAATATTTTTTCATTTTTACACTCCAATAATTCTAGCCAACTATTTTTAACATTACTAGCTAAATATATTTTACAATATTTATATGCATTATTGCAAATTAAATTGTATTTTTTATCATTGTTTATTAATTCGACAACTTTTTTAGCAAATAAACTTTTATCTCTATTTTCAATTAAAATTCCATTTCCGTCTTTTAATATCTCTCTAGCTCCAGCAGAAGTATCAAAACCAATACAACATATTTTATTACTCATAGCTTCGATTAAAACAAGCCCAAATGATTCTGTATAACTAGTCATTAAATATATATAGCTTTCTTGCATCAAATTTTCAACTTCTTCAAATGTTTTCTTTCCTAATAAAAATATATTTTTTTCTAAATTTAAATTAATGATTTTATTTTCTAATTCATCTTTTTCATATCCATCTCCAACTATATTGACTTTAATATTTGGAATATCATTTTTTATTATATTAACTATATCAATCAAATCACCAAAACCTTTTTCTCTAGCAAGTCTTCCTACCGCAATTAATGTATTTTTATTATGTTCTTTTTTAATAATTGGTAATTTATCAATTACATTTGGAATATATACAACTTTGGTTTTAAAGTTTTTTAATTTTCCTTTATAAAAATCTTTTAATTCGTTAGAAACACAAACTAAATAATCACTATTTCTACAAGAAGTAATAACCTTATTTATATACTGTTTATTATTATTATGATAATTATGTTCAGTTGCTATTTTTATATAATTTTCATCTAAAATATCATTAACTATTTTATTATGAAATAATGTTGTTATAACATATTTACTATCTATTTTTTCTATTTCTTTATATTCTTTTATAGGTTTTAATATTAATATTTTTAAATTTTTATAACCATATTTCATAATATCTTTAATATTAAAATCTTTAACAGCTTTAATAAATTCATTCTTATATGGTCTATCGTTAATTAAATATTTAATGTTTATTTTATTACTAAAATAAAAACCTGGAGTATTACTTACTTTATATGATGAAATTATATTTATTTTATAACTGTCTTCTAACATACTACATAAAGAAGATATATATTTTTCAACGCCACCTGTTCCAAGATGTAATGCTACAATTGTAATCTTTTTTTCATCTAATTTTTTTTCGTTTTTCTTAAAAAGTTTACTTATTAAATATCCAAATATAAATGAATATATAATAGACCAAGTAAGTCCATCTAAAGTATTTCCACAAAAATATGCTCCTGCTAAACTAGCAAAAATACAAATAATTATACTTATATTTTCAAATGTAAAATATTTTCTATTAAATAAAATATAAAATAAAGAAACAAAAGGTATAAGTATATAAGGTAATATAAATAATAATATTCCTATTATCCCAATTGTATAATATTGTGATAAAAAATCTTTTTCAAGATAAATTGTATTAGTCATTCTTGAATATCCTTCACCAAATAGTTTTACTCCTGTCTTATTATTAGTATTATTTTGTTCAATTCTTTGTAAAACTTTTTCGGCAATAAATCTATTATCTTTTTTATCAAAAGTATCTTCGTTATACATTTCTATCCAAAATAATGGGTCATACTCATATGAATATTTTTTAAACATATAATCTTTTCTAATTCCAAAATACTTATAATTTTCTTTAATAAATGTTTTAGAATAATTAATTTTATCATATTCTGATAAAGAATTTAATGTTAATAAAAATTTATTAAATTTTCCATCTTCAATTACTTCATTATTTTTATTGTTATCATTATTATTTCCATTTAATCTATTATAACAAGGTGAATAAGGATAAATTACAAACCATAAACCTATAAGAACTACGATAATAATAAATGGTTTTAAAACAAATCTTTCTTTTTTAATTATTATAAAGAAAAAATAACATAAAATCATAATAATCAAACAAATTAACATTCCAAGAGTAGCAACTTTAGTGCCTAACATAAACATAGCAAAAAAATTTAATATCAAACAAATACTATTTTTAAAATTACATTCACTTATAACTAAATATAAAATATATATAGTAAGTCCAAAAAGTAAACTACTAATTAAATTTGCATAATTAAAATATCCTCTAGTGGCAGTATACATAAAACTAACACTGTTATGTATTCCATTAAACCAATCAAATATATTATATTGAACTGTTTGTGTATAATATGCTCCAATTGATATTTTAAATATATTAGTTATTACAATAATACTAGAAATAATTAAAGAAATCCATATACAAACATTATTAAATAACCTTTTATTTATATTTAGATTAGATGCGATAATCATTAAAATAAGTGGTACTGTTAACCTAATTATATATTCTATTTCTTGCATTAATGAATAATTAAAATTATCAGGAAATAATGTTGTCATGTTTAAACAATAATAATGATGAAGGATAACATAAACTATTACCATTAATCCATATACTAGATAATAAACATATTTTTTCTTAGATTTAATAGTAAATACAAATAAAATTGACAACACCATTATAAACAAATATCTAATAAGTGTTGATGGAGAAAAGCCAATTGCTCCTGTGAAACTTGCATCAAATAAAATGTATGTATCTAAAAATGGTTGTAATAAAACAAAAATTGTAAGTATTTTTAATAATATATTATTTTTAATTATTTTATCTTTCATATGTCTACTCCTAACTATTTTTTAAATACAATTTCAACGCTACCATATATTGATAAAAATTTAACAATATTTGTTATCTTTTCTTTATATTTTTCATTTATTATTATTTTATCAAAACCTATTTGCATTTCGTTTAAAAAATTAACATAAAATTCTTCTAATTTGTTTTCTATAATTTTTTTATTAAATGTTCTTAGATCACTTCCTAAATAAATTGGTAAATCATCTGGTATTTCATCTATTACAATTGTTCTACTAGTATTTTTTGAGTAAAAATTATCTATTGCATTTAAATACAAATTATTTGTTATTTCAATATCTGTAAATCTTTTTCGCAAAAAAAATTTTATTACTTCTTTTTTATTTTTTGCTTCTTTATTAAAGTAAAGTGGTTTAAATAATTTATTTATTTTTATTTTATTAAATAATCTATACATATAAAACTGAGCTTTGTAAAATGGAATATAATAATAATTTAAAAGTCTTGTCACTACCCTTATTTCACCATTTATAACACATAATTTTCCTAAATCATTATTGATATAATTTTCTTCAAACACTCTATATTTAAAAAAATTAAAATCAACATTTTTAACATTTAAAATACTCTTAGAATCTAAATCTAACCAAAATGGTCCATTCCATGTTAAATAATTATTATATACTTGATTAAGAAAAATATTTGCTCTAAAAAAACCAGAATCAATATAAAGATTTCTCCCAAGCCATAATAATTGTAATGGCATAATATATTTTTTATTAATATATTTATTTATCTTTATTTTACCTGATAAATTACCATTTCCATCAATAGTATCGACATTTGATATGATTGCATCATAATTATTGTTTTTCATATAATTAATTGCTTTTTTAAAAACATCAGAGTTATCTAATAAATCATCCGAATGTAAAATATAAACTAAAGAATTTTTTTCTTTAATGTGGTTACATGCTGTTTTTAAAGCATTAAGTTGATCCTTGTTTTCTTGATAGATATATTTTATTTTATTATCTTTATCATATTTTTTCTTATAATTATTTATTGCTTTTTTCGTATCATCAGTCGAACCATCATCCACGATTATTATTTCATAATTTTTATAATTTTGACTTAATATTGAATCAAGTGAATAAACAATTGTACTACTATCATTATAAGTAGGCATTAAAATATAAATTTTCATAACTTCACCATATTACTTTCTTTCTTTTATTACTTTAGCAGGATTACCTGCAACTATTGTATTTTTTAAAACATCTTTTGTAACAACACTACCTGCTCCGATTATTGCACCACTTTCTATTGTTACACCTGGCAATATTATAACATTTGATCCTATCCAAACATCATCTTTAATTATTACTTTTTTTGATTTTTCAAATCCTTGAAAAATCATTGGTTTTTCTAAAGATGTTTTATGGTTTTTGGTATAAATACTTACATTAGGTCCCATCATAACATAATTGCCTATTTCTACATTTTCTTGAATTAATGAATTTATTCCAAGACCAGAATGATGGCCTATTTTTATATGAGGAGAAAACTTAGCATTTTTCTCTATATCTACACTTTTACCACAACTATCAATTATTCCTCTAGTTAAAAGTGTTCTAATTTTACCACTAATTCCTAAAGAAAATATAGAATGAGATTCAGGTAAATGTTTAGCTATTAAATAATATAAAAAATAACAAATAGGTCTTAATACTTTTTTCATACTATTTTACTCCTTTCTTTTAAATATCATTTCTTTAAAGTCTTTAATAAGTTCTCTAAAACTATTATCAAATAGATAATACATTAGTATAAGGAATAGTAATAATATAATGCAAAAAACTAATGAATATAAAAACCAATTAAAATAATTTGTAACTAAAACATATTTATTTATAAAAACTATTATAAATGAAAATATTACAATCGAAAAAATATTTAACAAATTCTTTTTTAGATAATTTAAAATTGATATATTAAATATATTTTTATAAATATATTTTGGATAATACCACATAGTAGTTAATAATCTGGCAATAATAGTGGCATATAACACAACTTCTAATTTTTTAAACTTTAGAATAAATACAAATGACAACAAGGCATTAATCACAGCTTCAAAAATCGCAACTTTTTTAAATTCCTTAAACAATCCTATAGAATCTCTAACCATAGTAAATGGTTTTAATACTATTGATATATACATTATTATGAGCATAGATATTAACCCTACTTTTGATATCAAAGATTCTTTACCTATCCAAAGTATAACAAATTTGTCTATTGAGAATAAAAGTGCTATAAAGAAGAAGGTTGCAGCAAATAGGAAAAATGTATTAATCTTTTCAAAAACATTTATTTCTTTATCTTTCGAATCTTTTCCATAAATAACATTTCCAAAACTTGCTACAGTTCCATTTCCTATTTGAATGACAATATCATTTAAAAATTTAACAATATAATTATATGATGAATAAATAGTAACTGCCATAGGTGTCAAAAATGAAGAAATTAGTAAAATATCTGTATTATCATTTACAGCTCCGACAACTTTTATAGATACAATAGCTGATATTCCCTTTGTATCAAAATTATATGTTTCTGGAGGATTAATTGTTTTAAGCCAAGGAAATTTTTTATACACCTTTCTATTAGCCATAAAATATGCAAAAAATCTAATACATATAGTAAATATTAAAATTAATGCATAGTTTTGTTTATAAATTAATAAAATAATTTCTACAATTGCTTCGACAATTTTATATATATTTAAAGTAATATTAATTTTATACACCTCTTGATTTGCCATCAAGACAAATCTAGGAGCAAACATAAAATATTCAATTGCGCTTCTTACAATATATAAAATAAATAAAAATTGCATATATATTAAACTTAAACTATTATTTGTCAAAATATTTAAAAAGAAAGATACGACTATTCCAATTATTATCATCAATGTAGCTATTTTATTAAGTATTTTTTTTGATGCAATAAATATTGAAACAATTTTATTTTTATCTATATTTTCATCTGCAAAATATTTATAATAAGCTTGCGTTATTAATACTCCTATTCCGCCCTCTAAAATTGAAATATAAGCAAATATTTGTATAAATAGCTGATTTAAAGCATATATTTCAACTCCTAAGCCCGATAAAAGATATTTAAGTTTTACAAATCCTAAAATTGCTATTATAAAATATGGTATTAAATATGATAAAACATTTTTAATAGTTTGTGTTTTTCTTTTCAATGTTACCAACTCCTATTTAATTTTTAAAAACTCAAAATAATCTATATTCTTTTCAATTATCTCATTTGTTGCAAGAGTAAGAACTTTAGTATTAGAAATAAAATCAGCATCTTCATTAAAATTAGTATAATGAAGTACTCCTTTTCTAGCTCTTGGAATAGGTAATATCCTTATTCCTAAAGGTTTATTTAATCTAGTTGATATAGCAATTACGTCCATAAAAGTAGATTTAATATTACTATCTTTTTCATCACAACTTATTGGTATCATATCAATTCCACAACCACACATTGTCGATAACTTTATTAAATCCTCAATATCAACACCAATTTCATTATTTATCTTACATAATTCAACATCTTCAAGCAAAGAGTACATCACTCCAGAAAATCCTACACTTTTAAACTCTGATGAAAAATATTTTAAAATATTTGTTAGATAAGCTGTTGCAAACAAAGTACCAGATTTAGAAAAATCATTAACTCCTAAATAATTTAAAATTGTAATAATACTACCATTATTATTATCATCTATAATTGGAGCAAGCGAAAAGTCAAATCCTTTAAATTCAATATTATATTTTAAAGCTTCTTCATTAGCAAGCTTTTCTATTTTCTTTATTTGTGGATATAAAGTATTAATAATATTTGTTCTTAACTCATTTAAATTAAGTTTAGAATTATTACAAATTATCATATTTATATCTTGTGTAAGCTCTAAAGCAATTGAAAAACCAAATTTTCCATCAGAAATAGAAAACGGAAAAAAAGGACAATTTGGTTTTACATTTACAGATAATCCAAGTCTAAAATTATCTTTACCATTTATACTTATATTAGATGTTTTTTTTATTAACTTTAATGATTCATCTAATATTTGATAATTAATTTTACCATCTTGTACTGCTAAAACGTTAACAAAAGATTGCTCATAATTTTTTAGTACATTATAAGCAAATTGCCATATTTTTTTATTGTTGCTAGGAATTATTGGAATATTAAACCATCTTATATCATGAGTTAAACATAGACTATTTAGATAATCTATGTTTTTTAAATTAAGTGGTTCACTTATACAAGGTAAAGTTGCCCTTTTTGTTCTTACAAAGAATTCTGAATTATCAAATTTCAGATTCACTTTTTCTATTATTTCAAATTCCTTTTCACTATAGTCACTATTAAGCATCCATGTAACTGATCTTATATTTATCATTATTTTAATTCTCCTAGAGTTAAATTTTCAATAGTAGGAATTTCAAAATAATATTTATGTTTTACAGTTTTGTATGGATATATTTTTTTATCAGTAACAACCTTTTTTCTTACAAGTTTTTGACTAACTGGATACTCTTTTCGAAGAGTCCAAACATCTACATCATCATAATCTACTAAAATAGCAGGAATTTTTTTTAATCCTAATTTTTTGGCAGTAGCAAATCTATGATGACCATCAAGTATCATATAATCTTTTTTTTCAACAATTAATGGTACAGTCCAAAAACCTTTATTTAAAATTTCTTTTTCTAAACTTGTAGCTCTTGTTTTATCATAATCTTCTATTGGCTTAAGCAAGGAAATATCAACTAATTCATATTTAACATTTTTTTCAATTTGACCTATTTTTTTATTTAATGCTTGATAATACTCTTCTGGTTTATTAAAAGTAAAAAACTCAAAATGACTTATATCTCCTTCATAACATGGAAGTTTATCTAAATTTTCAATCCATGGAACTAAATAATATTGCTTTATTGTAGATTTTGCATATTTATTTACTAATTGTTTAAATAATTCAATTTGTTCTTTATTTATTCTCATTAAACCTGATAATTTAGAATATCCTTTATATTTTGCTTGATAAGTAGGTATAATTCTAATATCTGTTACTTTACCATATTTATCTGATTTTAATATTCCACCATATTGTGGTTCTACAAATTTTCCTTTTGTAAACCAAACAGATTTACCCTCGAAATCAGAACCTAAAACATATTTAACAAGCGAATCTTCCATAATTGTATCTGCTTCAAAAACAACACATGGACCATCAATATGCTTTAATGCTAAATTCATTGAATTAATGTTAACATCTTCTTCATACATCGTATTATTTACTAAAATTACATTTGGATCATCAGCAAATATTTTTTTCATTAAATCAGCCCTATAACCTACTGTTATTACAATTTTTTCAACACCATACTTTTTAATTTGTCTAACTAGTCTACATATTATTTTTTCATTGTCATATTCAAATAAACATTTTGGTATTTTGTTACTTAAATTTTCCATTCTTCTGCTTCTTCCTGCTGCTAAAATTATTACTTGTTTTATTTCATTCATTTTTATCACTTCTTTCTAAATTTCCATTTATTAAATATTGAGTAAATCTTTTTGTTGCTTCACCATCATTCATATAATTATATTTTTTATTAAAATTGTTCCATTTTTCATTATATTTAGGGTATATCTTCTCAATATTTAGTATCGTATCATACAATTCATTTTCATCATAACATATAGGCCCTGGTAATGTTTTTTTATAATCAATGCAAAAACCAGGATATTTTTTATATTCATCATAATCATAAGGATAAAGTACTATTTTTTTGCCTGTTAAGGCAAATTCATAAATAGAAGCTGAATAATCAGATATAAGTATATCAGTTATTAAATATAAATTAACAATATCTTCCTCCTCACAAACATTAATAAAGTTTGAATCATCAAATAATTTCTTATTAATTTTTGAGTTTAAAAGGGGATGTAATCTCACTAACACAACATAATCAGTTAGTTTTTTTAAGCTTTCTATTCTAATATTTATATTTTCTTGTCCTAACAAATCTGGTCTATATGTTGGAGCATATAAAATAACTTTTTTATCTTTTGGAATATTAAACTTCTTAAGTAATTCATTATTTTTAATATCTTTATTATTTACAATATAATCAGTAGATGGAATACCTAGTCTTATAATTTTTTTATTAAAACCTGTCGAATCAATAATATGTTTTTCTTCAAGTTCACACATTGAAATATAAACATCCCATTCTTTACAATGATTAAGTAATCCATTTTTATACTCTTGACCTTTTTTATTTTCTTCTATTTCAAAGCCACCTTTTTTTATAGGACCGTGGCCATGAAATGTTTGAATGTAAACCTGTTCTGGTCTTTTTTTAATGATATTTCCTATACTTTCACTTCTTATTAAATACTTAGCAACCGATAAATAATATAAAGATTTTAGTGTTTTATAAAACACAACATCATTTTTATCAAGTTCGTTTATATTAATGTTTTTATTTGTTAAATAAATCAATTTATATTTATTTGGATAGTTTTCTTTCAAATATAAATAAATAGCCTTAGGATTACCATCAATTTTATTTCTACCAGATTCAAATACTATTACATCATTTCTAATCTTAAATATATGAAAAAAAGAATTAACTATTTTTTCAAAAACTTTTTTCATAAACTACCTCATAAAAATCTTCCTATATATTTCTGCTTGTTTTTTTGTTTTTATATTTGTTTTTAAAGCAGTAACTATCTTTCTTTTTAATGGCTTTATTCTTTCTAACCATGTTCCTGTAAAGATATGAACTGTTGTAGAATTTTTAGAAGGATTACACAAAATATCATCTTTATATACTTTTATACCATCTTTTAATAATTGTTCTTTATTTTCTTTTGAACAACCATATTCATTTATTAAAATATTCGATACTGATATTGTATTATTATTTTCAAAATCAAAATTATAAGCATCTAAATTATCATAATAATCTAACAATTTTTTAATAAATTTATTCTTTTTTTCTGCTCCAAACACTGCTGTAAACGGATAATTTTCTCTTTCAAAGCCTACGAAAACTTTATTATTTAAAAACTTATCAAAATTTTCTAAAACTAAGACATCAGTATCAAGATATATTCCTCCATAATTATAAATAGCATACATTCTTATATAATCGCTTACATAAGCCCACTTTTTAGCTTCATAAGCTTTTTTTACAAATGGATGAGAACTTATATCGAAATTTGATTCATTCCATTCAATTATTTTATAATCTTTTAAATGTTTCTTCCAAGTTTTCATACATTTTTTTATATCTTTTGGTTTTGGATTATTTCCTACCCATACATAATGAATTATTTTCGGAATCATATTTTATTCATCTACTTTCTCAAAATCTTCTAAATTTCCTTCTTTATTAAGTACTTTATTTACTGTTTTAGTAGCTTCTTCAAGTGTTTTATTACAACTATTAGCAAGTTTTATTGCTTCATTGAATTTATTAATCGCATCATCTAAAGCTACATCCCCATTTTCTAATTCTTTTACTATTTTTTCTAGATTATTTATTTTTTCTTCAAAACTTAATTCTTTTTCCATATTATTCTTCTCCTATTTCTATTACTTTTGATTTTATATATCCATCCATAACTTTTGTTTTTATTATATCATCTTTTTTAACAGAATTAATACTGTTAAATGATTTATCATTAATACTAGTGATTGTATATCCTCTTTTAATTGTTAAAATTGGATTTAATGCTTCAAGTTTATTTAATATATTTATATATCTATTAGTCTTATTATTTAAAGTGTTTTTTATATTATTATTAAATCTAACTTCAATATGTTTTAAATTATTATAATTATTGTCTAACTTACTTTTTATTATAAATAATAACTTTTCTACCAAATTATCTATTTTCTGTGCCTTAACTTCATATATACTCTCAGGATTTTTAAGAATATAAGATGATGTTAAACTAAGTAATTTTTCTTTATTTTTATTAATTATATTAACAATACCTTTATTTCTTCTTATATTAAGCTGATTAATATATGAAATAAGTTCAATTGTTGAAGGTACTGCTAGTTCTGCTGCAGCAGTTGGCGTTGGTGCTCTTAAATCTGCTACAAAATCACTAATTGTAAAATCTATTTCATGGCCTACTGCACTAATAATAGGTATTTTAGAATTAAATATCGCTTCTGCCACTATTTCTTCATTAAAAGCCCATAAATCTTCAATAGAACCACCACCACGACCTAAGATAATAACATCTAAATCAAAGTTATTAGCTAGATTTAAATTTCTTACAATATCTTCTTTAGCCCCTACTCCTTGAACTAAACAAGGAAATATATCAAGTTCAACATTTCTATATCTTCGATTAATCGTAGTAATAATATCTCTAATCGCAGCACCTGTTGTTGCTGTTATTATACCAATTTTTTTAGGAAATTTAGGAATAGGTTTTTTAAACCTTTCATCAAAATAACCCTTTTCACTTAATTTTTTCTTTAATTTTTCAAACTCAAGTGCTAAATTGCCAATTCCATCTTCCATCATTTCTTCAACATATATTTGATAATTACCATTAGCTTCATATACATTAATTCTACCAATAACAAGAACCTTTGTCCCATCTGTTGGATTAAATTTTATTTTCATCGCATTATTTCTAAACATAACAGCCATAATCCTAGAGTTTTCATCTTTCAAAGTAAAATATAAATGTCCTGAAGAATGATTTTTAAAATTAGATATTTCTCCCTTTAAATAAACTAAATTTAAATTACTATCATTTTCAAATTTATATTTAATATATTTATTTATTTGTGTAACTGTTAAATATTCATTATTCATAAACATACCTCATTAATTATTTTACCATATTTTCTTTAGTAATGCCTAGTATTTTCACTAATTTTACACAAAATAAAAAAAGAAAGTTATTTCTTTCTTACTTAACATATATTAATCTTTTTATAAATGGTATTTTACTTAATATAAAACTAGTTATTAAACTTATTATAAATACTATAAGGGAAACAAAGAAAACCTTTATAGTTAAATTCATATTTAAATTAAATACATTATATTTCATTAATAATCCTAAAACTAAGCCATGAATCAAATATATACCAAAATATAATTTAGATAAACTATTTAATAATTTTGTTTCTTCTTTTTTATTAAATATATTTTTAAATAGTAAAAAAAGTGAAGCACTATAAAGATAAATATTAAAAGAACCATATTCAAAAAATCTTTGCGAATGAATATTATTTAAAATAGAATAATTTATCGTAAGTATAGGTGTAATAATAAGACTAATTAGTCCTAAAATATAAACAACATATCTATACTTTTTATTTATTTCAAAAGTATTTAAATAATAACCCAAGATAAAATATAAAGTAAAACCAGTAAATAAAGTAGGATATTTTAAATTAATATTAAACATAGTTAATATACTTGGAGTACAAGTAAATATAAATAATAATATAATTAAATATTGTAATAAATTTTTATTTTCTTTTTTAGTAATACATCTAACAAAAGGAACGCATAAATAAAAACCTATTATCGTCACTAAAAATTTTAAATGAAAAATTCCATTTCCTAAGATTGTTGATATAAAAATATCTTTTAAAACTTTAACATTTATTATCTTATTACCATATACAATAATATTTAATATAGAATAAGTCATATTCCAAAATAAATATATTAAAAATATATTAAGGATATATTTTCTAAACATATCTTTTATCTTTATATTTTTATCTTCATTTAAAAATATTGCACCACTTATCATAAGATAAATTGGAACAGCACATCTACAAATAGAATCTAAAATAGTAAGAAAAGTAAATTCACTGCTTTTTAAATCTAAAACATACCATGTTCTACTAATAACATGAATCATAATTACCATAAAACAAGTAATTACTTTTAAAACATCAAAATAAACAATTCTTTTTTTCATATAAATACCATAAAGAAGAAAAACTACTTTTCTTCTTTTAATTCCTCATGATAAATTTTATCTAAACAAGCATTAATCATCTTAGTAACATCTTCATCACTATATTTTTTAGATAATTCAATTGCTTCATTAATAGCTACGATACTTGGCGTTTTTGTATATAAAAGTTCGTAAATTCCAAGTGAAAGTATAGCTTTATCTACTTTACTTAATCTATCTATCGTCCAGTTATTTAAATATTTATTAGCCATTTCACTTATCTTTTTTTGATTTTTATAAATTCCTTTACATGTTTCTATTACAAATTCTTCATTCTTATAAATATCTGGTTGTTCATCAATTAATTTATCAATGCTAAATTTTAAATTAGCAACTTCCATTATATAAGATTGATAAGTAACTGTAACAATAACATCTCTTAATTCACTACGACTTTTCATAAATAAGTACCTCCAAATAAATTATATATAAAAAAAACATTTTTGTAAACAAAAACTAGAAGTATAAATACGATAAACCTGAAATAATCAGGTGGGCATCTCTTAGTTATTTTTAGGATTCTTAAAATTATTTAAGCATTCAACACCAATAACTATACTCTGATTCCCTTATCGATGTTTGTAGGGTTTATACAAAATATATATCTTCTAGTTAATTTAAGTTTATCATAAATAAAAATATAAGCAATAGAATTAAAATTATTTTACATTTATTTTACAATATTTTTTATTTTCAATTTTTAACTTTTTTAAACTTTCACAAAGCAATTCACTAATAATTGTATCTAATTTTTCAGTACATCTTAATTGTGAACTTTCATATTGAATATTATAATTAGTAAAATTTTTAATTTTATTTTTACTATCTAAAATAAAATTAAGTATTTTTGAGTTATCATTATCTTCAAATAAATTAGTCTTATCAATAGGAATATACTTATCATAATAAGTTCTACCACTATAACCATACTTATCATAAACAGTAGTAACTACGACAAGTTTATTATTAAAATTATTTTTAATAAAGTCTTGTTTTTTCTTTGGTAATACATATGTAAAGTTTGAAGAAGAATCAATTTTACCATTTATTACTATTTTATAATCATCATAATTAATTTCTATTCCCTCTTTTGTGTAATTAAAATCAAGCGGATTTAAACACCACGTTATTAAAGATAAAAAATATAAATTTTCATCATATAATTTATTCATCAAAAATGTTCCTTTCTTCATAATCATCAAGAAAATTATATTTTAAATTTTTACTTTTATAACCTAAAACAGCATCAATATTAATATTTTTACTACTATTTAAAATATTAATATCAACATTTTTATTTATTTTTCTTAAATTTTTAATAAGATTTTTCATTTCAAGTCTTTTTCCTAAAGATTTTTTTGTAACATTACAAGCACAATCTAAAAAGTTTAAATTATTATATCTTACCCATGAAATTATATCTTCTTCTTTAATATAATAAAGAGGTCTTATAAGTTCCATGTTTTTAAAGTTCTTACTTTTTAATTTAGGCATCATTGCTTTATACTCTCCAGCATACAAAATATTTAACATAATTGTTTCAATTGCATCATCAAAATGATGCCCAAGAGCAATTTTATTACATCCAAGTTCTTCTGCTTTAGCATACAAACTTCCTCTTCTTTTTCTAGCACATAAATAACAAGGAGATGAAGTAGATTCTATTTCTTTAAATATATCACTTTTATAGATAACCGCATCAATTCCAAGTAGTTTTAAATTAGTTTTTATTTTATCTAAATTTTCTTTTTTATAACCAGGATCCATAACAATATATTTAAGTTCAAAATGATATTTAGAATGAATTTGTAATTCTTGCATACATTTAGCAAGTAAAAACGAATCTTTACCACCACTTATACAACAACAAATCTTATCATTTTCTTTTATAAGTTCAAAATCTTTAACTGCATGTACGAATTTTTTATATATTTTACTTCTAAATTTCTTTATTATACTTTTTTCTATTTCTTTAACATCATTCATAGTATTCCTCCATAAATTTCCGTAGTATATGATACCATTTTTTATAGTTTTATTCAAGAAAAAAAGCAATGTATTTGCTTTAATCTATTTTTATATGTAATTCTTCTAATTGTTTTTCATTAACATCATTAGGACAATCACTCATTAAACATGATGCACTAGCAGTTTTAGGAAATGCGATTACATCTCTTATATTTGTTGTATCTGTAAGAAGCATTGTAAGTCTATCTAATCCAAGAGCTAAACCACCATGTGGAGGTGTACCATAATTAAATGCTTCAAGGAAAAAGCCAAACTTTTCTTTTGCTTCTTCTTCTGTTAAACCTAAAGCTTCAAACATTTTAGCTTGAACTTCACGATTATGAATACGGATACTTCCACCACCTGCTTCATAGCCATTTATAACAATATCATAAGCTTTAGAATAACAATTTCCTTTATCTGTTAATAGCTTATCTATATCACTATCATTTGGAGCAGTAAATGGATGATGACATGCAACATATCTGTTTTCTAATTCACTATACTCAAATGAAGGAAAATCTGTAACCCATAACATTTTATAACTTTTTTTATCAATTAAATCTAAATCATTAGCTAGCTTTATTCTAAGAGCTCCAAGTGCTTGTTTCGTTTTATCTTTTTTATCTGCTACGATTAAAACTAAATCATTTTCTTCTAAAGATAAACTTTGTTTTAGATTATTTAATTCTTCTTCACTTAATACCTTAACAATACTACCAGTAAATTCATTATTATTATATTTTAACCAAGATAATCCATTTACTTTATACGTTTTTACGAAATCACTAAGTTTATCTATATCTTTTCTAGAAGTAGAATCTGCTTTATTTTTTACTACCAAACAGTTAATTATCCCTTTATCTTTTAAAACATTTTGAAAAATAGAAAAATTAGTATTTTCAAATATATTTGTTATATCATTTATTTTCATATCAAAACGTAAATCTGGTTTATCACTTCCATAATAATTAATCGCATCATCATATTTCATACGCATAAGTGGTAAAGAAACATCAATATTTTTTATTTTTTTAAATACATAAGCTACCAAGTTTTCTGTTAAATTCATAACATCTTCTTGTTCTACAAAACTCATCTCAATATCAACTTGAGTAAATTCTGGTTGACGATCTGCTCTTAAATCTTCATCCCTAAAACATTTAGCTATTTGAAAATATTTTTCAACTCCTCCCACCATTAAAAGTTGTTTAAATATTTGTGGTGACTGAGGAAGAGCGTAAAATTTTCCTTTATTAACTCTTGATGGTACTAAATAATCTCTTGCTCCTTCAGGAGTAGATTTACAAAGAATTGGTGTTTCAACTTCAATAAAACCTTCATTTGATAAGAAATTTCTTATAGCAAGTGTAATATTACTTCTTGTAATAAGTTTTTCTTTTAAATAATTTCTTCTTAAATCAAGATAACGATATTTTAATCTTGTATCTTCTAATGCAGTTGTTTCATCTGTTATTTCAAATGGTAAATCATTTGCTTCACTTAATAAAGTAAAACTATCTACAATAACTTCAATATCACCAGTTGGAATATTTTTATTTTTATTTTCTCTTTCTTTTATTATTCCACTAACTTTAATAACAGATTCATTTTTCAAATTACTAGCAATATCATAAAATTCCTTATCTGGTTTAACTATAAGTTGAATAATACCACTTCTATCTCTTAAATCAATAAATAAAAGCCCTCCAAGATTTCTTTTTTTAGAAACCCAACCAAATAAAGTAACATCACAACCAACATTATTTATATTAAATTCTGCATTATTATATTTTTTCATAACATCCTCCTAAAAACACGAACAATCATGATGACCACAATCTTTGTTACAATCATCTTCACCGCAGTCACAACTACAAGAACAATCATCTTGTTCCAAATGTTCTAAAATATATTTTAAAAACTCATTCTTAGAAACTTTTTCTTCTTCTCTTGTTTTCATATTTTTAACTGTAAAATATTCTTTTTCTATTTCATCTTCTCCAATTACAACAGTATACTTAGCATTTATTTTTTCCGCATATTTAAAATTATTAGCAAGTTTTCTATTTAAATAATCAGTTTCTACACTTAATCCTAATGTTCTAAGTAAATAAACTAAACTAAAACTAAATGTTTTATCTAAAGTCATTGGTATTACATAAACATCAACACTTTTTTCATCAACTATATCAATGTTTTCATGTTCTAAAGCAAGAAGAAGTCTTTCACTACCTAAACCAAAACCTACCGCAGGAGTTGCTGGGCCATCTAAATTTTCTACTAAATTATTATATCTACCACCAGCACATAATACATTTTGAGCTCCAAAATCTTTTATATTAGCTTCAATTTCAAATACTGTATGTGTATAATAATCAAGTCCCCTTATTGTTTTAGGATCAACCTCATAACATATTTCTAAAGAGTCTAAATAACTAAGCACTTCATCAAAGAAAGTTTTTGATTCTTCATTTAAATAATCTATAGTTTTAGGAATATTTTTAAGTATTTCATTATCTTTATCTACTTTACAATCAAGTATTCTTAAAGGATTTTTATTAAACCTTTCTTTACAATCTTCACATAAACTATCTATATGTGGTTTTAAATAATCTACTAAAGCTTTTTTATAATTTTCTCTTGATTCATTATCTCCAAGAGTATTAATTCTAACCTTTACTCCTTCAAGTCCTAATGTTTCAAACAAATGATATGGAATACTGATAATTTCAGCATCAACTCTAGCATCATTACTTCCATATGCTTCACAACCAAATTGAAAATGTTCTCTATATCTTCCCTTTTGTGGTCTATCATATCTATACATAGGTTCAAAATACCAAAATTTTCTTGGAAGATCTGTATATAATTTATTTTCAATAAAACATCTTGCAACACTTGCTGTACCTTCTGGTCTTAATGCTAAACTTCTATCTTTTTTATCCTTAAATTCATACATTTCTTTACTTACAACATCACTTGTTTCACCTGAAGTTCTTTTAAATAATTCAGTTGATTCAAAAACAGGTGTTCTAATAAAAGAATAATTAAAATTATTCATAATATTTTCAAATATATTTCTAAGTGCTAAAACTTTTCTAGCTTCTTCGCCATATAAATCATAAGTTCCTTTTTGTTTACTAATCATAAAATCACTCCTTTTTTATATTTATATAATACTTCTTTTTTATAAATAAATCAACGAAAAAATAAGTAATAAATACTTATTTTACTTAATAAATTAAACTTATATACTCCATAATACTATTTATATCTATTTTCATTAAAAAGATAATCAATGTTCCTAAGATTAAAAATGGTCCAAATGGTATTATCTTATCTTTTTTACTTAAAAGTAAATAAAGAGAAATAGGAAATGCTATTAACGTTCCTAAAATTAATCCTAAAAAAGATGCCATAATTGGAAGCGTTAATCCTAAAACAAATACAAGTTTAACATCCCCTCCTCCTAAAGCTTCTTCTTTAAACATAAACTTTCCAAGTAACATAATAATATACATAAATAAAAACATAATAATACCATATAAAATATATGTTAATGAAGGAATAAAACCATATTTAAAAATATTTATAATAATTATTAATATTCCAAAAAAGATAGTAACTTCATCAGGAATTATATAAAAATTAACATCACTTACTATAACAATAGAAAGTAAACTAACTAACGCTAAACCTATTATTAAATCATAACTAAAACCAAAAGAATAAAAACATGTTGCAAAAAGAAGTCCTGTAAATAGTTCAATTAATGGATAAAATAAAGATATTTTTTCTTTACAAACCTTACATCTGCCTTTTAGAAAAATATAAGATAAAACTGGGATAAGTTCTAAAAAACTTAATTTATGATTACATTTAGGGCAATGACTTCCTGGTTTAATTATAGATTCATTTTTACATAATCTATATCCTACGACATTATAAAATGACCCTAATATTGTTCCAAGAAGAAAAAATACAATTGTAAAGTATATTTTCATAATTATAATACCTGTGAATTAAATGATAACATAGGAATTATTACAGATAAGATTACTGTACCTACTATTGCTGCTAAAAGAATTATCATTACTGGTTCAATAAAGGTATTTAATCTTTTAACATAATTAGCATATAGATCTTCATAATATGCTGCAACATGACTCATCATTGTTGGAAGTTTACCAGTATTTTCTCCAGTAACAAGCATTTCATATGCTACAATTGGGAAAGCCCATTTCCCTTTAAATGCATCACTAATTCTTGCTCCTTTTGCCAAATTATCTAAAGACTCTTTAATAATATCACTATAAACTTCATTTGTTGTAATATTACTTAATATTTCCATTGTATCAGTTATAAATACATCATGATTTAAAAGTGAAGCAAATGTTTTTGTAAACATCGCTACTTCTTTATATATTACTAAGTTTTTAACAACAGGAAGTCTCATATAAAATGATTGCATTGCTTTTCTAAAAGGTTTTATAAATTTAAATGCTAATGTATAAATAACAAGTATTCCTATAATTATTCCAATAAGAATAAGACCTTTTGTTCTTAAAAAATCACTTATTGCAATTACTTTTAATGTAATATTAGGAAGTTTTGCATTATTAGAACTAAACATTTGAGTAAATGTTGGAATAACATAAGTTAAAATAAATGTAATAACTGCAATTGAAAAGACAAATATAATCGTAGGATATGCCATTGCACTAACAGTTTGTTTTCTTGTTTTATCTATAGTTGTATAATATTCTGCCATATCATCAAGAACAGATGGTAAATCTCCAGTCATTTCAGCTGTTTTAGTCATATTAATAAATAATTTAGGAAAAACACTACCCTGAGCTGCTAAAGCACTTGAAAAACTTTCTCCTTTTACAAGCTCATAACCAATATTAGAAAATATTCTTCTTTGATTTGCTTTTACTGATTGTCTTTCAAGAATTCTAACTGAATCAATTAAAGATATACCTGCTTTTAAATAAGTTGATAATTGTGTTAAAGTAAAAGATAATTCACCATAACTTAATCTCGTAACACCGAGTTCTATATCTTTTGATACATCAAGTTTTAATACCTCGTAACCTTCATTACTTAAATAAACTGAAACTTCATCTTTATTATATGCATCAATATAACCATTAACTTTTTTACCTTGAGAATTTATAACTTGATATTTAAATCTAGTTTTTTTTACACCTTGTAAAGCCTCTTTTATATTTTCATTTTTATTACTATTGTTAATTGTATTAATTTTATTTTTTTCAATTTCATTTGTTAATGATGGATTAATATTATTAGTATTATCACTAACCATATTAATATCCGTATGAAAAGTACTGTTTTCATTAGAATTATTAATATCATCACTTACGGTATTAATATCTGTATGTGAAATATTATTAGTTTCATTATTTGAGAAATTATTTGAACTGTCATCATTAATAATTTTATTTATTTGTTCATCTAACAATTTATCTTCATTATTTTCCATATACATACCCTCTTTACTATACAATACTATTTTATATTAAATCTTAATTAAAATCAATAATAATTAACTAGATTTCTACAATTGTTACGCCATCATTAAATAAATCTAATTTATATGTAATAACTTTTTTATTATTTTTTAAATATTTATGTATTTCTTCTTTTAAAATATAATTACCTTTACCATGAATTATTTTAACTAAATGATTTTTTAAAACAATATTTTCTTTAATAAAACTATCTACTTTATAAATAGCTTCATATCTATTACATCCATGTAAATCTAATTCATTTATGTTTTTATATAAATAATAATTATCTATCATACGCTTCACCAATTATATTATATATTATTATGAATAAAAATAAAAGAAAAAGTCTTTAATAGACTTTTTCTTATGTTGTTTGTATAAATTTAAAAATTACTTCTTTTTTTATATACAAACATTGAGGTTAAACAAATCGTTACTAAAACACTAGTTACAACATAATACATAATATTATCGCCAGTATTTGGATTAGAAGTACTAGCTAGTATTCCATAATGACTTAAATGTGTTGTTTCAAATACGATATAACCATTATCTAAAGTTGCAGGTAATGTTTCTTTTATTAAACCATCTTTTATATAGACAACTTCATATTTATTAAATCCTTTTAAATCATTAGGTATTGCAACTCTTATTTTCATTTTAGTATTACTGATTTTAACAACTTCACCATTTTCTAAAACATTTATATCTACTACATATTTAACATTTTTATCTGCTAAATCTTTTTCTACTTCAATTGGTCTTATATCAAACTTATAGTTTTTACTAACTCCTTTTTCAAATTCAATTTTTCCTTTTGTTTTCCCCGTGCTTTGAATTTCTTTTACTGTTTCTTCTGCAGGTTGTTCTGGTTCTCCTGAATTTTTAGTCCAAGAAGCATATAAAGTTACATTTTTATATCTTTCATAACCATTATCTTCTTTTATTAAAGTATCTTTTTCTACATCTGTTTCATTTTCTTTATCCCAGAATCTCCAATAAACATATTTTAATATTTCGCCACTTCCATCTTTTTTAGTATTCCATCCATTAAAAGTATATCCTTCTCTTACTGGAGTATATGGTAAAAGTGACATAGTAGTTCCTGAATTATCTCCACCTATGTAATCATAACTATTAATTTCTTTACCATTTAGTTTTCCACCATTAGCATTTAATTTTAGTACGATTCCTTCACCAGAAAAAGTATCTTGTGTATATGTTGCTGTTAATGTTATACAATCACGATTTACAAAATAACTAGAATCAATTGATGTTACAAACTTTCCATCTAATTCCCATCCAATAAAAGTATAACCTTTCCTTACTGGAGTATATTTTGTTAAATCAACTGTTTTAAATTCAGTACTTTTACTAGTTAACTTTACTATTTTTTCGCCATTTATTGTTCCAGCAAAACCATCAAGTGTTAAATAATATGTACCTGTTCCTTGTAATGGTTTATCAGAAAATATTGCATATAAAGTTAAACCATTTGTATATTCTCCTCCGGCTACTTCTCCACTCCAACTAAACTCAGTTATTGCAATATCTTCACTTTCTTTTTCTCCAATAAAGCTACCCCAATAAGCAAATTCAGTTCTACCATTAAATGGTACAATTTTTTTTGTTAATTCAGATAATTTAACTGTTGTTTCATCTTCATTAACATTAAATCTTATAACTTTTTCACTAGCACCATCAATACTAACATCTCCATCACTACTAGTTAATATTAATGTATATTTTCCATCATCACTAATTGTCAAAGCATTTGCACTTATTACACCACAAAAACCAACAACTGTAATAAATAGAAATAATAATATTTTTTTAAATTTCATTTTTTCTTTCCTCCTTTTACTTCATTATAAGTTATAATATTTTATAAAACAACCAACTTACCATTATAGTCAATGCTTTTTGTGGTAAGTAAACATATTATAAAAATAAAAAGATTTAAAAACTATTTATCAGCTTCTAAATCTTTTTTTAATTTACATATATTATCAATTATTAGATTTAACTGATATATATATTAAAATCTCTTAATTATTACACATTATATATAAATAATAACTCTATTTATTGTCCAATTCATTTATAGAATAAGTATTATATCCTTCATATTGATAACTAGTATCAATTCCTTTCATAAATAATTGTCTATCATTAACTTTATCTGTCAAAGCATTTTGCAGTAAGATCCTTATTTCTGTATCCTTTACAGGGCTTCTTTCCATCGCAAATAAATAGTCTTCTTTATTTATTTTGCTCCAATCTACAACCATATTTAGTTCCTTTTTTAAGATCATATCTAACCATATACGAGTACTTCTTCCGTTTCCTTCTCTAAAAGGATGAGCTATATTCATTTCAATATATTTTTGGACAATTTCTTCGAAAGTATGTTGAGGCATTTTGTCTATTTTATTTAAAACATCTTCTAAATACATACAAGAAGCAAACCTAAAGTTCCCCTTTGCTATATTTTCTTTTCTTATTTTACCTGCAAAAAAGTATATATCATCAAACAAAAACTTATGAATATCTGATAATCCTTTAAAAGTACCTATTTCATATTCTTCAATCTTATTGGTATCAAAAAGTTTAAGTGCTTTCAATTTTGTAATTTTTTCTTCTTCCTTTGAAAGTTCAACCGAATTAGTAATTCCTAATTTATTTTCTAACATAAATACCTCCTAAAACTATGATATGTATATTATACCATAAAATAAAAGAAAACTCCATCATTAGACATAGTTTTCTTTTATATTTTTACTCATTATAAATTATTTTTATACACTTTTACTTTTTCTGTTTCTTTTTCTTTTATGATAAATAACTTTTTCTAAGTTCTAATAGTTTTTCATTTAAATCCATATATAACTTTCTTTCCAGTTAATTATTATATAGTTTCTTTAAGTTTTACTTGTGCCACCACCTTTATAGGGGATAGATTTCTACTACCAACTTTCAATAGTATATACCGCAATCAATAAAGGTAATAGATTAAATCCCAATCATTATAAAAAAATATTATTTAAAAGTTTTGATACCTTACTCGTTAATACATGATGATTATAATTATACCATCATTGTTTTAAAGATACAATTTGATTAGTTCAAACTACTTTGTTCTAGGCGTTAATTCATTTTTTATATTTTCATATTCTTTTTCAGAAGGATCGTCATCTATCATTAGACAGATATCACCATATGTTAATTCCATTCCTTTGCTAATAGACATTTTTACCAATTCGATGATTGCTCTATCTCTAATTTCTCTTTCTAATTTTTGATCAACATCTGGAACCATTGGTATTACTTCAGTTAGAAAATTATTGTTCATTTTATTTGTAACTTTATTTATATATTCATCATATCTTTTACTCATATTATTGTCCTCCTCATCAAATACATTATACCATATTTTTATAAATTGAGTATATATAAAATTTAAAAGGACTAGATTTTTCTCTTGCCTCAATCATTTGTGATTAATAGTTTTAGTTTCTAACACATTATAGTTAAAATAATTTTTATTTAAAACTGTAAATTAATTTAATAATTGTTATACCATAATCTATTATAAATTCTTTTTCTTCATCGCTAAATTGTTTTCTCTCTTCTAAAGCGTTATTACTTGAATGTCTAAAACATTGTATTTGTTTTCTATACTTTTTTATTATTTCATCATCTACATATTCAAAGCAATGTTTTGAATAATCTAATTTAATATAATTACCATCTACATATAAAAGATTTTCAATAAGATTTGCAATTTCCTTTATTTTCTCATCAATAGTCATATTCTCAAATCTTGCATTTCTAGTAGAAATTTCCATAAACATTTTATCAATATTATTTTCAATTTTAATGGTTGCTTCTTTTTCAAAAGTTAAATTTTCTACAATTTTTCTTCTAGTTATATATTGAACTGTATTATTATGATCTAACCCTCTTTCGATTGCTAAATTTCTTATATCATTGCAAGTAAATTTATATGGGTCTTCAGGTGGCCTATCAATAATTCTAGGAAATTCTTTTATCTTATAACCATTATCATGTAAATAGAATAGAACAAAGTAAAATAATCTTGTATTTTTTATAGTAGTAATATCAAGAGATGGTTCACATAAATCTTTCAAAATCCTTATGACATCTTCATCATCAAATGCTTCATATTCCATCTCATCATATGGATCGTCATTGGTTATCAAGTTGATTTCTTCCATTACTTTTTTATCTTCTTCTGCTTTTGTAATTAATTCATTATAAAATTTATAATAATAATCTTCTTTTGATACATGCTCTTTATAATATTTTTCAAGATTAATCATACATTTCACCTCATAAAATATTATACCATAATATTAATCAACCAGTTTTCTAAACAAATGAAAAATATTATTTATTAGTAGTTTTATAAGATTTAATAGCTTCAATAATATATTGCTCAATATATCTTTTATCTCTCTTAACTAAATCAAAAGGTAATACACTTATTATCTTAGATTTATTAAAAGATATTTTTTCATGTTGATTACCTTTCTCTTCTAGTAAAATTTTATCTATATCATCAAAAGTTAATAATTTCTTCTTACTTAATTTTCTTATTCTTATTGCTTGTGAATGGCTTGGTGTTGCATCTTCATATGTTATTACTGAATATACTATTTGTTGTTCTTGTTTAGATAAAAAAGATAATTCTAATGCAGGTAATAATCCCATAGTTAAATTAGGCTTATCTTTTAGTTTTCTTGAATTATCAACTATCTCTAATAATTCAGGTATTAAACAAGTCAATCTAATATATCTTTGAATTTGTCTTGCACTATCATTACTTTTTTCTGATAATTTTTCATCACTTCTTAACTTCGTGTCATAATGGCACGAAGTTTTACCTTGATGCTTCATTGCTTCCATTTTCATTCTATAAGCAAATGCTTTTTCACTTGGTAATAGTTTTTCTCGATACATATTTGAATCTACCATAAATATTGTAGATTCATCATCATTTAAATCTTTAATAATTGCATCTATTTCTTCTAACCCTAATATTTCATATACTTTCTTTCTTCTATGACCTGATAACAATTCATATCTATCATTCTCTTTTCTTCTTACTACAATAGGTACTAATAATCCATTTAATTTTATACTTTCTACTAAATCATTTAATTCATCGCCTAACTCTACTTTATATGGATGATTCTTAAAATCATCTATTTCACTAATTTTAATTTTTATTATTTCATTCATTACTATCTTCCTTTACTTTATAATTTATCTTCCATTCAAAATATTCTTCATAATTAATTATCATTTTTTGTTTTTTATCTCTCATATTATTCCATTCGTCAAAGAATAAATTAATTGTTTCATCATTTGTTCCTAAATCAATTCTAATTTTAGGAAACATTTCTTCTAACCATAAAAGAAAATACAAAATATCTGATACACATTTAAATTCATATTGTTTAATTAAATTATCATTTACTAAAAGTATCTTAGATAATTCCTGTAATCTAGATTTACTTGGATTTCTATCTCCTTTTTCATATCTAGTTAAAGTTCTTCTTTTGTTTTCTCCAGTTATTCCTAAATCATCTGAAATATTATCTTGAGTTAAATGTCTAAATATCCTTACAAATTTAATTCTTGTTCCTTGTGATAAATCATAAAGTTCAGGCCTTAAATATATTCGATTTCGCACTCTCTCACCTCCTTTTTTCCTGTCGCAAAAAAGTATAAAAAAAGCTAAGATATGCGACATTAATCAATATCTTAGTCTAAATTTCAAATTTTATATTAATTTTATATAAAAATTAATTAAATATAAATTTATATCAAAAACAAAAAAATCCTAGATTTTTCTAGGATTTTTGGTTATAAATTTTAATTAATTATTTATCCCCGTTATTGATTGCGGCTTGAGCTGCTGAAAGTCTTGCAATAGGAACACGATAAGGACTACAACTTACATAAGTTAAACCTACTTTATAGAAGAATTCAACACTTGATGGTTCACCACCATGTTCACCACATATACCAAGTTTTATATTAGGTCTTGTTTGTTTTCCTTTTTCTACAGCCATTTTAACAAGTTGTCCTACTCCTTCTTGATCTAATTTAGCAAATGGATCTTGTTCATATATTTTATTTTGATAATATGAATCTAAGAATTTACCTGCATCATCTCTTGAAAAGCCAAAAGTCATTTGTGTTAAATCATTTGTACCAAATGAGAAGAATTCAGCTTCTTCGGCAATTTTATCTGCAGTAAGAGCAGCACGAGGAACTTCAATCATTGTTCCAATATGATATTCTATATCAGAATTTTTTTCTTTTTTAACTTGTTCAGCTACTTCAACAACAATATCTTTAACAAATTTTAATTCTTTTTTATCTCCAACAAGTGGAATCATTATTTCAGGAACAATATCATATTTATCCTCTTCTTTTACTTCAATTGCAGCTTCCATTAATGCACGAGTTTGCATTTTTGCAATTTCAGGATAAGTTACAGCTAAACGACATCCACGATGTCCCATCATTGGGTTAAATTCATGTAATGCGTTACATTTTTCTTTTAAGTGTTCTACAGTCACATTCATATCTTTAGCTAGAGCGATTATATCTTCTTCTAAAGTTGGTAAAAATTCATGTAGAGGTGGATCTAAATATCTAACTGTCATTGGAAGACCTTTTAATTCTTTATACATTGCTTTAAAATCACCTTTTTGGAATGGTATAAGTTCATTTAAAGCTTTTTCTCTATCTTCAACTGTTTCAGAAAGAATCATTTTTCTAATTTTAGGAATACGATCTTTTTCAAAGAACATATGCTCAGTACGACAAAGTCCAATTCCTTCTGCCCCAAGTTCAATAGCTTTTTTAGTATCTCTAGGGTTATCAGCATTTGTTCTAACTCCTAAAGTTCTATAACTATCAGCCCAACTCATTAATCTTCCAAAATCACCTGAAATACTTGCTGGAGCAGTTTTAATATCTCCTTTATATATATTACCAGTTGAACCATCTAATGAAATATAATCTCCTTCTTTAAATGTTTCACCATTTAATGTAAAATATTTTTCATGTTCGTTAATATTAATTTCACCACAACCAGATACACAACAAGTTCCCATACCACGAGCAACTACGGCAGCATGTGATGTCATTCCTCCACGAACTGTTAATACACCTTGTGCTGCTGCCATACCTTCAATATCTTCAGGAGTTGTCTCAAGTCTAACAAGAATTACTCTTTCACCAAGTCCACCAACACCATGTTTTTTAGCATCATTTGCAGTAAAATAAATCTTACCTGCTGCTGCACCAGGACTTGCAGGAAGAGCACTACCTACTTTATAACCATTTTTTAAAGCAGTAGGATCAAAAGTTGGATGTAATAATTGATCTAGACTTTTAGCATCAATTCTTAAAACAGCTTCTTCTTTTGTTATTTTTCCTTCATCTACTAAATCACAAGCAATCTTAATCGCAGCATGAGCAGTTCTTTTACCATTTCTTGTTTGTAAAAAATATAATTTTCCTTCTTCAATAGTAAATTCCATATCTTGCATATCACAATAATGATCTTCTAATTTATTTGCTATTTCCATAAATTCTTTATAACATTCAGGCAAATCTTCTTGAAGTTTACTAATTGGTTGAGGAGTTCTAACGCCTGCTACTACATCTTCGCCTTGAGCGTTAATTAAATATTCACCATAAATACCTTTTTCACCAGTTGATGGATTTCTTGTAAAAGCAACACCAGTTCCACTTGTTTCACCTTTATTACCAAATACCATTGATTGAACATTAACTGCAGTACCCCAGTCACCTGGAATATCATTCATACGACGATATACAATAGCTCTTGGATTATCCCAACTTCTAAATACAGCTTTAACTGCTCCCATTAATTGTTCAATTGGATCTTGTGGAAATTCTTCTCCATTCATTGAAGCTTTATAAACTTCTTTAAATCTTTTAACAAGCTCTTTTAAATCATCAACAGTAAGTTCAGTATCATATTTAATACCACGACTTTCTTTTAATTCATCTATAATTTTTTCAAAATATGATTTTGGAACTTCCATAACAACATCTGAATACATTTGAATAAATCTACGATAACTATCATATGCAAATCTTGGATTATTAGTTTTTTTAGCAAATCCTTCAACTGCAATATCATTTAATCCTAAATTTAAGATAGTATCCATCATACCAGGCATACTAGCACGAGCACCACTTCGAACAGACACTAAAAGTGGATCTGTATTATCACCAAACTTTTTACCTTGAAGTTCTTCTAAATCTTTTAAATTAGAAAGTATCTCATCTTCAATTTCCTTACTTATTTTTTTACCATTTTCATAATAAGAAGTACAAGCTTCAGTAGTAATAGTAAATCCTTGTGGAATAGGAAGTCCTAAATTAGTCATTTCTGCTAAATTAGCACCTTTACCTCCAAGTAAATTACGCATAGAAGCATTTCCCTCTTTAAACTTGTAGACATATTTCATATAATCACTCTCCTATTTTTACCTACAGAAATATTGTATCAAATAAATACAATTAATTCTATAAAAATAGTAAAAAAGTAAAAAAAATTACCTGTTTTAAACTAATGTTAATCATTTATATTTTTACCAACCTCATTAAAAATAAACTTAACTATTTTATCTATTGTTTTTTCTAATTTTAAAGAAACACTGTAAACATCACTTGTAAGTTTTGTTGTATAGTCTTTATTTTCATTAATAACATAATTAGAAATATCAACATTTTTTCCTTTTTTTAAATCTTCTTCAAATTTTTTTATTTGTTCTTCCGTTAAAATACTATTATCTCTTAATTTCTTTTCATAATAACCTGTTTTACCTGCAAATAAAATAACTAAAAAACATATAATAAAACATAATAATATAAATTTAAAAATACTTTCTTTTTTCATTTTAAATCACTTTCTAAAGCCTTAGCAAATGCTTTTATTGAATTATATACTTCTTGATATGTATTATCTTGTCCCCCTACTTCAATTATAAAATTATGACTATCTAAATATTGATAATATGTTATATCATTTCTTTTATAAATATTCCTCATTAATCCTTTATAATTATCATTTAAATAGTTATTTAACTTTGTTACTACTTCTAAATTCTTATTAGAATTATTATGTTTCATGCCTAATAAAAACATCATTTTAGCATAAGTTTTATTATTTATTGTAACTGTAGATAACCTTTTATCAATACCATCTCTATGTAAATCAATAAAATATATAATTGAAGGATATTTTTCTTTTATCTCTTTACAATACTTATTTGAAATATCATAACTATAATGATAAGGTAACCCTTGTTTTTTTATTTCTTTTATAACAGGACGTTCTTCTACTAAAGCATTTATTCCTAAATTATTTAATTCATCTTTTAACATATAACTAGCAAGTTTAACTGTAGGAGTTGTATTATATAATTCAAATCCTTTATTACTATAACTTTCTTCATCATGAGTATTATAAATATATACTTTATAATCATCTTTTTTTACTAAATTAACAAAAGAAAAATTATTATTATTTTCTATAGGTTTATCTAAAAATTTTGTTTCCTTAACCATATTATTAACAATACTTTTAGATATTTCTTTTAACATATTATTATATTTTATACTACTTATTTGTTCTTCATTATATATAAGATAGTTAATTAAACTTGTATTTAATATTTTACTTCCTGTTATATAAAAACTAATTAAAAAAAATAAACAAAATAATATAAATTTAAACTTTTTCATAAAAATTCCCTTTCTAAAAAAAATTATATTATTAAATTAAATATTATTTTGTCATATTTTATATATTTATTTCATGAATTGTATTATTTATTCCTGTTGATATTAAATTACTTAATTTATCTATTACAAAATCCACTTCCTTAGGAGTTACCATTAAATTATTACCAATCGGAGTTAATACATCAAAGATTAAACTTCTTTTTTCATTATTTGTTAAATTACCTAATTTACCAAAAAAATATGTTTTTTCATTACTTGTAAGATTTAAATCTTTTTCTTTTAAATAATTTTGCATTGAAGAAGGTATTAACTTATTAATTGGATTATTTATGTTTTTTATATTATAACTAAAGTGTTTTTCCATATAATTAATTGTATCACTAACTATTGTAACAGCATCTACTACCATTGGTACCCCAATTGCAATAACAGGTATATTTAATGTTTCATAACTTATTTCTTTTCTTTCATTACCTATTCCACTACCAGGATTTATTCCTGCATTTGTTATTTGAATTGTTTTACAAACTCTATCAATTGAATCACTTGCTAAAGCATCTATTACAAATAATAAATCTGGTTTTTCAAGTTTTATTATGCTAGAGATAATATCACTTGTTTCAATACCAGTTGTTGCTTTAACACCTGGAGCAAATGCTTCGGTTATTTTATAACCTTTTTCTAAACTTTTATAATAATCATAAATATGTTTTGTAACAATTATATTTTCTATTACTCTAGGTCCAAGTGAATCAGGAGTTGATTTAATATTACCAAGACCTATAATTAATGAAGTATAATCTTTTTTTAAAGATGTTTTACTAATTATTTTATGTAATTCTTTTATAAGAATATTTAAAACTTTATTATAATTATCTTTATCTGTTATATCTTCAAAGAAAATTGTTGTATAAATTCCTTTTTTCTTTCCTATTAATTTAGCGCTTTCTTTATCTAAAGTAATATTACTTACTTTAATATTATCTTTTTCATATATATTTTCTATAATATTTGTTTTAACATTAGGTATTATGTCTGTTACTAAATCTGTTCTTATATTTAATGATTTTAAGTCTTTTTCTTCCATAAAAATTCCCTTTCTTAATTTTTTTTATAAAATCGTAATAAAATGTTTGCTTTTTTATGATTTTTTTGTTAGAATTATATTGTCTAAATGTGTGAAAAGAGGTGAAAACATGCCAAATATTAAAAGTGCTAAAAAAAGAGTAAAAACTGATGCTAAAAAGAAAGTAGCAAATAAAAATAATGCATCAAGTATGAGAACTGCGATTAAAAAAGTAAAAGCAGAAATTAAAAATGAAAACAAAGAATTAGCAACAGCAAAATTTAATGAAGCAAATAAAAAAATAGATAAAGCTGTTAAAGCTGGAGTTATCAAGAAAAATACTGCTGCTAGAAATAAATCTAAATTAATGAAAGCAATTAATAATATTAAATAATTAATTGTTTTTTTTATTTAAAAAACCACCTAATTTTATTTTTTACTAAAAATTAAGTTTTATACAAGACATATATTGTTTTTTTTGTTAAAATATAATTAATGAAAGGATATGTTTTTTATGAAAAAATTTATAAACTTTATTTTAGTTATTTTTTTTATTTTTCTTATATTATTAGCATATGATAATAAAGATAAAATCTATATATTTTATAGAGATAATATTTTAAAAGTAAAAGATAATATCATTATCGAAAGAAACGCTTATTTTAAAGATAATGATTATTTATATGTTCAAAATACTAATAATTTTATTAGTAAAAATTATAATGATACTTTAAATATTATTTATTCTATAATTAACAGTGGTGTTTCATCTTTTACTTTTTATTGCGATATTAATTATAATTCATGTATACAAGATGTAGAAAGTATATTAGATAATGAATATATATTATCTACAATTAATAATTATGTACACCCTTATAATAGTTTTGATGTTATTAACACAAGATATGATAAATATGGAAAAATAACTTTAAGTATTAAAAAAACTTATAATGAAGAACAAATAAAATTAATTGAAGATAAAGTTAATGAAATTATAAATAATAATATTAATTCTTCAATGAATGATATAGAAAAAATTAAAGTAATTCATGATTATATTATTAATAATGCTAATTATGATACATCTTTAGAAAAGCTAAAATATAGTAAAGCAGATGATGTTTTATTATATAAAAGAGGTATTTGTAGTAGTTATACAGATGCAATGAGTATCTTTTTAAATCGATTTAATATTAATAATTATAAAATAGCAAGTGAAGAACATATATGGAATTTAGTTTATTTAAATAATAATTGGTTACATTTAGATTTAACTTGGGATGATCCTGTTAATGAAAATGGTAAAGATATTTTAGATTATAATTATTATTTAATAACTACAAAGAAATTAAAAGAAATTGATAATAGTAAAAGTCATAGATTTAATAAAGATTTTTATTTAGAACTAAAAGAAAGCTAAAATTTAGCTTTCTTTCTTTATATAATTATCATAAAATTCATTGTCATTAAAATAATTTATACCAATTGCACTTTTTACTTCATTTAATGTTTTATTTGTAACTTCAATTGCTTTTTCAGTATCTTTTAAAAGCATTTGATACACTTCTTCTTTATGTTCTTCATAATACTTTCTTCTTTCACGAATTGGGGTAAGAAGTTCTTGCATAATGTTATTTAAGAATTTTTTAATTAAAACATCCCCTACACCACCTCTTTCATAATGGGTTTTAAGTTCATCAAGATTTTTATATTCAGGAAGATATTTTTCAAAATCTTCATCACAACAAAAAGCCTCTAAATATTTAAATACAGTATTATTAGTAACATTTCCTGGATCATCTACTCTTATATGGTTAGGATCTGTATACATACTCATTATCTTTTTTCTAACCTCTTCTTCACTATCTTTTAAATAAATACAATTACCTAAAGATTTACCCATTTTAGCATTACCATCAGTTCCTGGTATTCTTTTACATACTAAATTATCAGGAAGTACTGCTTTAGGCAAAACTAAAGTATCTGTTTTATAAATTCTATTAAACGTTTCTACAATTTCTCTTGTTTGTTCTATCATTGGAAGTTGATCTTCTCCAACAGGTATAGTAGTAGCTTTAAATGCTGTAATATCAGCTGCTTGACTAATTGGATAATTTACAAACCCTACAGGTATACTTTTTGAAAACCCTCTTAAAATCATTTCTTGCTTAACTGTAGGATTCCTTTCAAGTCTAGCTTGAGTTACTAAATTAGAATATAAAATTGGTAATTCAAGTAAAGCAGGTATTTGCGATTGAAGAACAAATGTAACCTTAGAAGGCTCTATTCCTACAGCTAAATTATCTATAACTACCTCTAAAATATTATCTCTAATCTTTTTAGGATTATCAAAATTATCTGTTAAAGCTTGTAAATCTGCGATTAATATATATATATCATATTTATTAGTATTTTGAAGTTCAACTCTTTTTTTTAATGCTCCAGCATAATGACCTATATGAAGAGGTCCAGTTGGTCTTTCTCCAGTTAATATAACTTCTTTCATAATAACATCTCCTATTCATAATTATATTTTATAAAAAAAAGATAATAATTTCAAGTAATTATTATCATTATTCATTGGAAATTACAAGGCGCGAAGAGCTGCTGACATGATAACCATCGTTGTCGTGGAAGTAAAACACTCCCGCGCTCGTATTATAGCTAGAGTAACCACCACGTATGAACCATGGGTAACTAGAACTAACGAAGCTAGCGTCATCACTATACCAGTTTTTTGTTTCTGTTAAGGCATGACCTGTATATGATGATCCTGTATATAAATTATAATACTTACTATCTGGAAAAGAAACCCCTGTATATGTTGTTCCATTATTTAATATTCCTGTAAATCCTGAGTTAGATGATGAATCATAGCCAGATCTTGGTTTACCATTTGTATCTGCTGATACTCCCATGACATATTCAAATGCTCCCCCACTCATATCATATATTCCATATATTGTCCCTGTTGTTGAGGCATCTTTTCCACGTGGGGTATTATACGCTCCATTTAATGCATTGTCATCACTTCCTGGAGGAGCACCATATCCTGTTGTTGATTTGTAATTATTATTTATTCCTACTTCAGTACATGTTGTACTAGTAGTACATCTTCCATAGATACTTTGGGTTAGATATGCTACTGCTCCCCATTCATT
>OHBM01000101.1_pt1 | contig 65395 bp, 63 predicted proteins | sample 1577251 | NCBI WGS metagenome assembly OHBM01 (sample SAMEA3541557, study PRJEB24748) | human gut metagenome | biome: human gut; feature: human-associated habitat; material: faeces | place: China | collected 2012 | reverse complement strand
GTTTCATTGAAATTACGCTCATTTTGATACCTCCATTGGTTAATTAATCTTTTGCAAGTTTCTTCTTTTGCGGCCACCGGCGCGTAAACCGGCACCAGCCGTAAAATCCACCTGCATGTTTTTTCACACAAAGTGTATTATATCAATACATGCAATATATTGCAAGTATTTTTTTATTTTGTTTGCGTAATTGTTTTAGCAATCGTATCATATGAATCGCCAGGTTTAAGTCTGTATGTACCATCACGCATTTTTCTGTCATATCCGGAAGTATACATATATGTATAAAACTCTGTTTTATTATCTATAATTCCTGCATCAAATAATATGTCTGCAGCCTGTGCTGCTGTATATACTCCCGAAAATACAAATTCAACCTCTCCGCTTCCATCTCCTGTCGTAATCTTAACTGTCGGACGCTGTGTTGATGCTTCCTGTGAAGCCACTGTCTCTGTTTTTATTTCAGATACAGTTGTGGCCTGTATTGTACTCTCATTCTCCTGTTTCTGGCTTTCAGTTTCTGTCTCTGACTCTGCATTTTCAGTTCCTTCTGTAGAACTTTCTGTTGTAAATGCTATTACTGAACCAGTTCTCTGATTTTCATTGTTATCTGTAACAAGTGCTTTATTATTGTTTTGTATTTTACCGGCAACCATAAGCACAATTGTTGCAATTATAAGTCCTGCACCGAATCCGCGCATATAATATTTAAATTTCATGATTATTTACCGCCTTTATACAGATCAATAACAAGCTTGACCTCACCAATTCCAAGATTCAGCTGCTTTGCAATTTCCTTCACAGATACCCCCATTTCATTCAGCTTCAGAATTTTCTCATTACTAGACATATCAGGATCAAGCTTTTCAACCTGTCTGTTCACTTTTCTTTTACCTTCAGAAGACTTGATTTTCTCATTATTTTTCTTATTTAATGCAGTTAATCTTTCTTTAGCTATATCCTTTGTATCCATGGAATCTTTTTCCTGCTTCTTTGATTCATTTACAGCATCAGTATTATTATCAGCCGGAACATCATCTGATGCCTTAACTTCAGCATGAAGCTTTTCAACCTGTCTCTTGGTATTATTCGCATCTTTTACAGTAGTCTTAATCTCCTTTGCTTTTTCATTAAGCATATCATATAAAAACACTGTCTCGTTGTGATTTCTGTTGATTTCGCCAAGTACACTCTCTGCATATTCATTCATTTCAAGTATTTTGGTATTAGATATCTTATCAAGTGCTGCCTCTGTTTTTTCAGACAAACCATTAACCTGATCATCAATTATCGTATCAATCTGCTGTTTTATTTTATTCTTCTGTTCATCTGTCAAATCAGTTGATACCGTTACTTCTTTCTTATCACTCTGATCCGAAAAATTCATAACAACACTGACTATAACGCATATTATGCCCGCTACTATCAGAAATATTTCAATTGCGTTCATTACTTCCTCCAAATATTACACCTTAACATCAAAATCCACACTGCCCTGACCTTTTATAATAACCCTGCCATCATCTTTCTGCTTGTGTGAATGTCCTTTTTCATTGCTATATTCATTATTGCTTTTATCTTTAGCATCATAATGTCCTTTTTCATTATCAGCATTGTCCTTTTTATTAACCTGCTGAGAATGCTGTTCAACATTCTTTTCAACCTGCTGGGTTATGCCCTGCTGTTCAGTCATAGGTCTTGTTTCTGCATTGTGCTGTGCTTTAGAAACATTATTCTGCTGCTGTATCATTGCAAATTCTATCGGCTTAATAACCATATGATACCTCCATCCAAATGCGTTCTAAATTGCAGCGCATTTAATATCTGCTCCTTCTTTAATAAACTGGCAGTAGTCATATTTCTGCTTGATGAACATACACTGATCACCAAATACCAGTTTAACTCCTACATAAGCTGCGTCATACACTTTGATGCACGCTCTTTTTTCTCCACCTATCTGTGTCCTTAACTCTTCAAGCTCTTTCTTCTGCTTTGTTATCTCCTGCTCAAGCGTTATAAGATTACGCATAGTCTTAGTCTGAAGATCATGTTTTTCAGCATCAAGGCTTCCTTCCAGCTCCTGCTTTTTCCTGAGCACAGAAAGAATCTGATTCAGCTGGATTTTATTATTGCCCAGCTTATCAAGGCTGTTCTTTAATTCATCCACTCTTCGTTTCATTGCAGGATCAACACCAACACCAACTGTTGTATTAGTGCCCATCGCATTGCCTATTGTCTTGGCTTCTATCATATATACAGCCTTTACATCTCCACCGATTATCAGACCATTCTTTCCTGAGGCTTTTATCGTTTCCTTGGCTGTAACCTTACTATGTAATATTGAATCCGCTTCTATGCTTCCACCTGCTGATACACTTTCAGCACTCTCTATGAATTTCGAAACAATATTACCTCCAGCCTTAACCACAGCCTTCGTCATTCCCTGGATTCCTCTGTTAAATGTAATTGAACCTCCGGCAATAACCGTAGCTCCTTCAACAATTCCGCTTACAGTTATATTACCTGCTGCCTTCACAGTAAAGCCAGCAACCACATTGCCTTTTATTACTACATCTCCGTCATAATCTATATCACCTGTAGAATTATCAACATTAACAAGTTCAAGTACATTTGAAACAAATATTTTATCTCCTTCTAATACCACATGCCCACTAACCTGTGATATGAGTTCTTTACCATCCTCTGACTGAACAAGATTTTTACCATGTCTGAACACCACATGATTAACCTTTTTAGGCAGTACTCTTCGCCCTAATAAATCTATGCCGTCATCTCCTCTGTCCTCTCTGTGCAGCACAGCTACAACATCGCCTTTGTTGACATGATTAATATTCTCAAGCGTGTGAAAATCCACAGTGCCATCATCATTTATCTTTGGGCGCGGCTTCAATTCAGTATTAAACTTATATTCAATATATCCGTCATGTCCGTCTCTTGGCGCAGTTCCTTCTGCAACATTATATGCCTTACCATATTCCCTGACCGAAAGCATCTGCTCAATACTGTTATTATCTATACCATGTTTAATGCCCAAATACTGTAAATCTTTTACGATTTCTTCCATTGTGAGCATATCTGCTCCTACAAAAGGCGGATAAAAAACCGCTTCTGCTCTCATACAGTCTGCACTTATACGGTAATCGCCAAATTCAGCATACGGATGAACTATCTCTTCAGATACTTTAACTTCTGTTTCTGTATTACAGCCTGCCTTAACAGCCTGACCGAGTTTTACAGTGTCACAATTTATCTTCTTCTTATCAATGTAATACAATACATCATCAATACTTACCGGTCTGTTTCCATCCTTTGGAGGAAAAACTATAAAATACAGTCCGTCTTGTCTGGCATCAAATTGAAAATATCCAGTCCTGCAGTTATCTATCATGCCATAATCCCCTTTTAAAATTATATGTTATAAAGTAAATACATAATCACCTAATAATTTTTTCATTTTATTAAGTGCTTTGGTATGTAGCTGTGATACTCTTGACTCGGAAACCTCAAGTGTAAGACTTATTTCTTTTAATGTCATTTCTTCATAATAATACAAAACAACAACACTACGTTCCTTCTCTGTCAGCGAGTCAATCGCTTTTACCATCATTTTCTTAAGTTCTTCTTTTTCCATGGCATCTTCTGGCTGGTCAAAATGTGAATTACCAACCGATTCCATCTTAACTTCACTTCCAGCTTCTGTATATTCATCAAGTGATATAAGGTTAGATGCCTTCATTTTCCCCTGCCAGTCTGACAATTCATCCTGTGTTATTCCTAACTCAGCAGCAAGCTCCTCATCACTTGCAATATGCCCTGTTTCGCTTTCTATCTTAGCCATTGCAGCTTCTATGCGTTTTTGCTTCTGTCTTAAAGATCTCGGTATCCAGTCCATTTTTCTTATCTGATCAAGAATTGCACCTCTTATTCTTAAACTGGCATATGTTTCAAACTTTACATTCTTGCCATAATCAAACTTATCAATAGCATCAATAAGCCCAAATATTCCATAACCTACAAGATCATCGTATTCTACATTATACCCAAGATACATATTAAGTCTTCCAGCAACCAGCTTAACAAGCTGTGCGTACTCAACTATCAATTCATCCCTATACTCATTGCTATGGGTTGATATATAATTCTTCCACAGTTTATCCCTGCCTGCCTCATCCATGGTCAGTGCCCCCAAAATAATAAAATATGTAAAAATAATAACATAAATCTGGCTTTAGCGCCACTATTATTCTTCATCTGCTGTTTCTTGTTCTTCTGTCTGTTCCTGTTCTTCCTCTTGTACTGTATTTTCTTTATCCTCTTTATTCTGTACAACTTTATTAAGTGCAAATCTGATAAGTACTCCGCATATATAAAAGCCAACCATAACGGCTATCAGTATCCACATAAAATTAACCAGTGAATATCTATGTACAATCATGATAACACTGGTTATAAATCCTGCCAGCAATGTAATCAAAGCTGGCACATTTCTGAATTTATTCATAAAGCCTCCAATTATTCAATCAGCATGTTCATATTATAAATTATATAGCTTTCTGCGGTTTACCTACTGCTTTAATAACATAATCACCTGTCTCCGAATAAAACTCCACTGTTCTACCAAAATTTTCACCACAATCCTGTGACAGAATTCTTATATTGAGACTTTTTAATTTTTGTTTTACCGCAATAACATTGCGTTCCCCTACTCTTAAAGCTTCACTATTAGTCCTGTTCGCAAACATCTGTGCACCACCGGCTATCTTAGCTACAAGTCTGCTGTCATTAGCTCCTAAAGATTTCATCTGTTTTATCAATTCATCTATACCAGTATCTGCAAACTTAGCAACATTGGTATTATTTCTAAACTGGGTACTATCCGGTAACATACAGTGCAACAGTCCACTCACTTTTGTTACCGGATCATATAATGCAACGCCTACACATGAGCCCAATCCCAATGTTGTAAGAGAATCAGGGCATTTACATGCCTTTAAATCAGCCATGCCTACCTTTATCATACTTCCCATAATCATAACTCTTTCAAAAATATCCTACACACCTAACGACTCTAACAACTTGTCATATGAATTAAGTTCAGGAATCATAAGGAAATATCCATTAACAAAATCCAGTTCTCCAAACTGGGATTGTATAAGTAAAAGCTTATCTCCATATTTACCGAATTCAGAAGCCGGTACGCTAAGTAATGCTCCTATCATATCAATTGTCATCTCTGGAACAGTTGATATCATTTTAAGATTAGTAAGCTTGGATATTGCTGTAAGATATGAGCCGGAAACAATATTTCCGATCTCATTAAGAGCCGACATATCCATATCAGAAAATTCTGCTCCTTCTTCGACTCCATCCTCTTTATCTCTCATCATAAGAGTATTGACCAGGTGATGTGCTGATTTTGTGTCAAAAAGGAACATCATCATTCCTTCCACATCCCCCTCAAAGCCTAACATAATACCAACAACAGTCTGATCCTCAGACCCCATAACATCTGATATTTCATTAAATGGCACAAGTGCAACCTTAGGAACAGACATATCCATTTTCTGATTAAGCATCTGTGATAATGCTGTTGTAGCATTACCTGCGCCTATATTGCCTATTTCTCTAAGAACATCATACTGTATATCATTAAGCTGATTTAAATCGATTTTCGACATACCTTCACCTCTTACATTAATCATTCTCTACAACAAGACTTACAATGTCCAAAAGTGAAATAAGTTCCCCATCTTTTTTTCCAATTGCATTGATATAATTAGTTGCCGCATCATCACCCGTTGACCTGCTTACACGCTCTATCTCTTCACTTTCAAGAGTAACAACTTCTTTAACCTGATCTACAATCACGCCAATAGATGCACCTTCTACTTTTACAATTATGAATCTTGTTTTATCTGTTAATTCATCATCTGCAAGTCCTAATTTAAGGCGCATACTCATTATAGGACATATCTCACCTCTTAAGTTAATAACACCCTTATAGTATGCCTGTGTCTTAGGGACTCTTGTAATGCTCTGGCTTCTGACAATATTATCAATATATTTAATATCAATACCATACTGCTCATTGCCTATTTTGACAACAATATACTGTACAGAAGTTGTTGACTCTGCACTCTTATCTTCTATAACATTAACATTTTCCATTACATATTCCTCCTCTATACAAGTGTATTGGCATCAATAATAAGGGCAACAGAACCATCACCAAGAATCGTGGCACCACTTATCATTCTGTTAATATTAATGTATTTACCAAGTGACTTAATAACAATTTCCATCTGTCCAATAAGATTATCAACCACAAGACCTGCAAGCTTATCTCCCTTACGGACAATTACTATAACTATATTGTCTGATTCTTCAGGTTCACCCGGTACATCAAGAAGTTCTCTTAATCTTATAAGAGGAATTACATTGCCTCTGAGATTAATAACTTCCTTAGCATGAACATACTTAATTTCACTTACTGGTACATCTTCAATAGTTTCAATAGAGCCAAGCGCTATCGCATACTTTTCTTCGCCAACCTTAACCATAAGTGCCTGAATAATAGCAAGTGTAAGAGGAAGCCTTATACTAAATGTACTTCCTTCGCCATATGTAGTCTTGACTTCAACATCACCACCAAGAGCTTCTATCTTAGACTTAACAACATCAAGTCCAACACCTCTTCCTGATACATCTGTAACTTTATCAGATGTTGAGAAGCTTGGCTTGAATAAAAGATCAATAGCTTCTTTCTCTGTAAGTGCATCTGCCTGCTCCTGAGTAAGATTTCCCTTTTCAACAGCTTTCTGTTTAACCTTTTCTACATCAATACCATTACCATCATCTCTTACTTCAATAACAACATTGTTACCTTCCTGATAAGCATCAAGCCATATAGAACCAACCTCTGGCTTTCCTCTCTCCGCTCTCACTTCAGCACTTTCAAGACCATGATCAGCAGAATTTCTCAACAGATGCATGATTGGATCTCCAATCTCATCAATAACTGTTCTATCAAGTTCAGTCTCTTCACCAGACATGTAAAGTTCCATCTTCTTGCCAAGCTTCTTATTAAGATCTCTTATCATTCTAGGATATTTTGCAAATACACTCTCAATAGGCATCATTCTTACTTTCATAACAGACTCATGAAGATTAGTCGTTACCCTCTCAAGATACTCAATCTGCTCACCGAATTTCTGATTAACAGATGTTGTTCCATCTTCTGTTACACTTGCAGACACAAGCCCGTTCTTTGCAATAATAAGTTCGCTCACAAGATTCATAAGGACATCAAGCTTTTCAATATCTACACGGACCGTATGACTTACCGTCTTGCCAGACTTGTTATTATTAGCTGCCGGAGTCTGTTTCTTTGCTGTAGCTGATGCAGCAGCCGGCTTTGTCTCTGACTTGTTCTTGTTTTCTTCATGCTTTGGTTCTTCTTTGTCTTCTTCCTTTTCATCATCTTCTGCAAAAGGAGTTGTTATGGCTTCACCTGCAGCATCTTTAATCTCTGATACATTCTTAATTATTCCAATAATAGATTCATAACTTTCTTCAGTAACTACAACTATACTGAAATCAAGTTCGAACTTCTCATCCTCAATATCCTGTGCTGACGGCTCTGACTTAATAATATCGCAATGACCTTCAAGATTCTTAAATACAAGAAAAGCTCTTGCAGCCTTAAGAATACAGTTTTCATCAACACTCACCTTGATAACGAAAACATTCATTTTCTTCTCAAGAGCTTCATTAACAGCATTCTTTTCAAAATCAGCAAACACCATGTTGTTATATTTAGCATATGAGCCATCGCCGGCTTCAACATTTTCTTCTTTCTTTTCCTCAGCAGGAACGTCTTCCTTCTTAGCTTCTTCTGGAAGTGCACCCTTATCCTCATTATTAACAATAAATGAGTTAAGAGCCTTAATTATAGGTTCATTATCATCTGTTCCCTCATCTGATGTTTCCTGAATATTATTAACATACTGTTCAAGTGCATCAAGACACTGGAATAACACATCAACCATTCTTGAATCTACTTTAATATTTCCGTTGCGGACCTCTGAGAATACATTTTCCATATCATGTGTAAGGTTCTGCATCCTCTTATATCCCATAGTACCAGCCATACCCTTAAGGGAATGCGCTGCTCTGAATATTTCATTAATAGTATCACTGTTATCTGGTTCTTTTTCAAGAATCATAATGCCATCACTTAAGTTCTGTAAATGTTCATTAGATTCATCAATAAATATCTCTAAATACTGGCTTACATCCATTTTAAGATACCCCCACATTCTTCGTTATAGTTTCTGCAATTTTATTAAGAGGAACAACCTCATCAACAAGTCCTGTCTGTGCAATAGCCTTAGGCATGCCATACACAACACAGCTTTCTTCATCCTGTGCAATAACATGGATTTTCTTTTTACCTGCTGAAAGAGCTTTAATTCCTTCTGTACCATCAGCTCCCATTCCGGTAAGCACTACGCATGTGATTTCATCATAATTGCTTTCTACTAATGACTTATACATCACATTCGCGCATGGTCTTAATCCGTCAATAGGTGGTTCTTCACTAAGTTTCAGCACATAATCTGTGCCTTTTCTTACAACCCTTATATGCTTTCCACCCGGTGCTATATATACACAACCCTTCTGGATAACATCTCCTTCTGCACCTTCTTTAACCTTAATATCACTTATTTCATTAAGGCGTGCTGCAAGTGACGCTGTAAATCCAGCCGGCATATGCTGTACTAATACCACACCAGCATCCAGATTCTTAGGAAGCATTGGTATTACCTGTTGTAATGATTTAGGTCCTCCGGTTGAGCATGCAAGTGCTACAACCTTCTTAGTTCCACTTTTAATATTAGTAAACTTTGCAGGGTTTACCTTCGGTGGAAGTGTATCATTAATCTCATTCCTTCTTCTTAAGGCAGATATTGCATCATTAGATGCCTTTTTATCTAATGAAAGTCTGCTTGTTAATGATGATGTAGTCTTGATACCTGAAGCAGTCCTGCTGCCTGACGGTATTGTCCTGCCAGTTGTTGATTTTGTTCTTTCAACTGAAGCCCTTGAACTTGTGGCAACATTAAGCATATCATGGATACGCTTTTTAAAATCATCGCCCTTGGTTTCAAAATAATTCTCCGGCTTGGTAACAAAATCAAAAGCTCCATATTCCAAAGCTTGAATAGTCTCTTTAGCACCCTGCTTTGCAACTGTGCTGACAACTATAACAGTCTGTTCAATATGATTCTTCTGCAGCTTCTGCAACAATTCAAGTCCGTTCATCTTAGGCATATTAATGTCAAGAATAATCGCACTATACAGATTAGGATTAGATACAATCATATCAAAGCCTTCAAGTCCGTCTTTTGCAATCGCAGCAACCTCATACTCATTACCTTCATTTATTATATCAGATATAACCCTTCTCATGAGTGCAGAGTCATCTATTACAAGAATTTTTTTTGCCATTCTACATTCCCCTCTCTTTCTGCCTCATCAGCCTTTGTTGTTCAAAGACATATTTGACAATATCTTCTGTATCCTCCCGTTTGATATTAATAAACTGGAGTCTGTTATCAAATATATTCTCATCATTACTTTTTCTGAAAGAAAGCACAATCTTGGCAGGCAGATTCATATCTTTTTTTCTGCCTCCTGTAGTAATTGAAAATTTCACGCCTACAACGGTGTCCTTTTCATACTGCTTGTTCATAAAAAGTCTTGTTCCGCCTCCGCTTATATCAATTATTACACCTTTTTCTTCTGGCATTTCAAGTTCTTCTGGCAGTTTTCCTGTCTTGTTAAAATGTTCCAGTTCATCTTCATTAATCATGGTAACGCCAGCTTCTATGGCGCATTCCAGTCTGTAATATTCTCTTCTCTGGAATTTCTTAAGAGGAGTTTCCAGTTTTAATTCCATGGTGAAAATATTGCCTTCTTTTCCTCTGGAAGATATTACGCAGTCGGCCTTATACACATTTTTACCTGAATAAAAATATGCCTCTATCTCCATGCCTACTTCAAGGACAATCAGTTTTCCTTTATTAACAGGCATTGTACACACAATACAGTCTTCCTTAATATCCATTATCTGGCTTAAGAATTGTTTTCTTGGACTGCTTTCTTCTTTTAACCGCGTATTCTTTTTATACGCTTCAACTTTTCCTCCGACAACAAGCGGTTCAAACATGCATCCACCTCATTTATCATAAGTTTTTAGCAAAAACAGATTTAAGATATCCTCGAATTCCTCTTTTCTGAGGTGGAATATCAGTTCCTTCGTTCATAATTTTCTCAGCAATTTCTTCAAAATGTTTTGAAGAAGCCGAAGCTGGATAAATTATTGATACAGGCTTCTGCTTCATAACAGCCTTGACAATATTATTATCCATTGGGATTATGCCTAAATATGTCATATCAATATCAAGGAATTTCGATACAACCATATTAAGCTTCTCATAGAGATTACGTCCTTCGCTTTCCGTTGACACCCTGTTTGCTATCATTTTGATAGAAACATCTTCTCTTCTGAAATTATCATTCATGCTTAACGCCTTGAGCAGCGCATACGAATCCGTAATAGATGTAGGCTCTGGTGTTGTGACTATGATTGTCTCAGGGCTTGCAACAAGAAATTCCATAACCGTAGACGAAATTCCAGCTCCAGTATCAATTATTATCACATCCGCCATGTTTTCTAACTCTGACATCTTATTAACCAGTCTTTTTACCTGCTCCTTATCAGGATTAACAAGTTTAGCTATTCCGGAACCACCTGAAATAAACTTAATCCCTTCTGGTCCTTCCGTTATAATCTCGCTTATTTCTCTTCCGGAAGCCATCAGATCACTGAGGTTATATTTCGGAATAACGCCAAACATAACCTCTATGTTAGCCAGTCCGAAATCAGCATCAAGAATTATAACCTTCTTGCCCATTTTGGTAAACTGCACCGCAAGATTAATTGAAACGCTCGATTTACCGACACCGCCTTTTCCACTTGTAACTGCGATAACTCTGGCATTGCTCAGGTCCTTCTGGTTCTGTTTTTTAATTATATTGCGGAGATTTTCTGCCTGATCCATCACGAGTTACCTCCCAATAATAATTTAGCAAGCCCCTGTTCATTAATAACCTCAATATCATTAGGAACATTCTGTCCCGATGTAGTGTATGAAAGAGGAGCATCTGTATATAGTTTCATGTTAAGCATATTTCCAAGACAGCATGTTTCATCAAGCTTGGTAAATATCAGTGACCAGTTATCAATATGCTTATACTTGTCTGCAATATTCTTAAGGTCTTTATATTTAGTAGTAACACTGAGTGTAAGATATATTTCAAAATCAAACTCATCTGCTCTCGCCTCAACCTTAGATATAAGTTTTTCCAATTCCTCCATCTGTTCTTCAGACTTATGGGATCTTCCTGCTGTATCAACAAGTATAAGTTCATAATTATTAAATTCATTAAGACATTCATCCATCTCATCTGGGGAATATGCCACATTTACCGGGCAGTCTATAATTGATGCATATGTATTAAGCTGTTCTACTGCCGCAATTCTGTAAGTATCAGATGTAATAAATGCAACCTTTGTTTCCTTTTCAAGCTTAAAATGTGATGCTATCTTGGCTATAGTTGTAGTCTTTCCAACACCTGTAGGGCCTATAAAAAAAATAACCTTTGGCTTTTCTCCCAGCGAAATAGTTTTAGGTTCTCCAAGCTTAAGTATAATCTTCTGGTATACAGCCGCAAGTATACTGTCAATGTTCGACTCCTTCTTCAGAGAGGACTCAATATCTGCTATTATTTCATCAGCATATTTTGAATCCACTTCATTATCAACCATTTTCTTACATATGAGCTGCAAAAACTTATAGTTAGCATTCTCGCGCTCTTTTACTATCTGCTTGCCGGAATCTGCTGCCGTATCGCTGCCTTTCGTATCCTGATGATGTACCTCATTCTTTTTATTAGCCGTAGCAGATGTTATCTGGTTTTCCAGCAGAGAATGTAATGAATCAAGCTTCTTTTCAATATTGGCAGCATTGCCATTAACATCTATCTTTTCATCTGCAACAAGATTAATAACCGACTTGGAATCTGTAATATTCTTCATATTACCAGAAGCATTATCAGCTGCATTTTTATTATTAAAAGTAGGCTTCTTGTTGTTAATACCATTAATAAATTCTTTTTCTTCCAGTGCTGCTGTAACTTCAACAACATCCTTCTTAAATAAACGGAATATTCCTCTCTGTTTTAATGTCTTGACATTAAGTACAACTGCCCCGCTTCCTAACTCTTCCTTTGCCTTTAATATAGCTTCTGTCTCTGTATCTGCCTGAAATTTCTTAACTATCATTTACGCTGTCACCATCCCAACTGATTGTAATTCAACATTTGATTCAACTTCATTATATGAAATCACAATAATGTCTTTATAATAGTCCTTTGCAAGATTTCTGAAATACATTCTTACAATAGGCGATGTAATAACTATAGGATTCTTTCCCATATCTTCTAATTTCTTAAGTTCGTTTCCAAGAGATTCAATTATCTTCTTGCTTCTCTCCGGATCAAGTGATAAATACGAACCCTGCTCTGTATTCTTGACCGAATTCATAATTTCCTGTTCAATCGATGGATCAACAGTAACAACATTTGTCACTTCACCGACTGGGAAATACTTGCTTGAAATAGCTCTCTTCAATGCCTGTCTTACATATTCAGTCAGTATGTCAGGATCTCTTGTAACAGCTGCATGGTCTGCCAGTGTTTCAAATATTGTAACAAGATCCCTTATAGATATTCCTTCCTCTAAGAGATTCTGAAGTACCTTCTGTATCTCACCAACTCCCATAAGCTTAGGAACAAGCTCATCAATAAGAGTTGTATTGTTATCTTTAATATTATTAATAAGATTCTGCACATCCTGTCTTGTAAGAAGTTCTGCTATATGCTGTCTTATAACTTCTGTAAGATGTGTTGCTATAATTGATGGTGGATCAACAACCGTATATCCAAGCGATTCCGCCCTTTCTCTCTGGCTCTCTGTTATCCATATAGCCGGAAGATGAAAAGATGGTTCAAATGTAGGTATACCCGTTATCTCTTCTTCAACATATCCAGGATTCATAGCCATATAATGGTCGAAAAGTATCTCACCTTCACTGACCTGGATACCCTTAATTTTAATTACATACTGGTTAGGATTAAGCTGGATGTTATCTCTAAGTCTTATAATAGGCACAACTGCGCCAAGTTCCAGAGCAATCTGTCTTCTTATCATAACAACTCTGTCTAACAGATCACCACCCTGATTAACATCTGCCAATGGAATAATTCCATATCCGAATTCCAGTTCAATCGGATCAACATTAAGTAAAGAAACAACATTTTCCGGTTTTCTTATCTCAGAAGCTTCTGTTTCTTCCTGTTCAGCACTCTCTTCTATCGCAGTTTCTCCAGCCTTAGTGCTGAGTCTTCTGCTGCAAATTATAAGTGCTGCACCCAATGGAATAAAAATATACCATGGAAGAGGTGTTGCTACTCCCAAAAGTATAAGTGCAGCACCAACCATAAGAAGTACCCTGTCCATTGAGAAAAGCTGTCCGACAATCTCATCTCCAAGCTCACCATCACTTGAAGCCTTAGTAACAAGAATACCTGTTGCTAAAGAAATAAGAAGCGAAGGCATCTGTGAACACAAACCATCACCAATTGTAAGGATAGTATACTTAGATAAAGCATCATTAATTGACAATCCGCCGTACACCATACCCATAACGATACCGCCAACAAGGTTGATACCAGTAATTATAAGACCGGCTGTAGCATCTCCCTTAACATACTTGGTAGCACCATCCATAGAACCGAAGAAACTGTTTTCCTGCTGCAGCTTCTTTCTTCTCTCTGCAGCTTCCTTATCAGTAATAGCACCTGTATTAAGGTCTGAATCAATAGCCATCTGTTTACCAGCCATGGCATCAAGTGTAAATCTTGCTGTTACCTCAGCAACTCGCTCAGAACCCTTATTAATAACAACAAACTGGATAATAATAAGAATTATGAATATGATAATACCAATTACAAGATTACCGCCACCTACGAATTTACCAAATGTATCAACAACCTTACCTGCATTACCATTCTTTAATATAAGCTTGGTTGAAGATACATTAAGAGAAATTCTGAAGATAGTTGTAAACAACAGCATAGTAGGGAAAGATGCCATATCCAAAACTTCCTTGGCAAATAATGAATTAAAAAGTACGACAAGAGCGACCATCATGTTAATCGCAAGTAAAATATCAAGTAGCCATGACGGAATTGAAATAATGAAGAATAAAACCGCTGCTAGAAGGTATATTCCGATAAACAGGTCATTTTTCTTGATCTTCATTATTTCTCTCCTTTCAATTTAGTCATTATTCTATATCATATCACATATTTCGACTATTATCTATTATTTGCGCGTAAAACAGATGCAAGAATTTCTGCGACTGCATAATACAGTTCCGGAGGTATCTCTGTACCTATATCAACATTATGATATAAAATTCTCGCTAACGGCTTATTTTCAACAATTGCGATATTATACTCTTTAGCTTTATCTTTTATCTGGAAAGCCAGATAATCCGCACCCTTTGCAATAACTACAGGTGCTCTTCCCTCATCAGGTTCATACTTTAACGCAACCGCAAAATGTGTCGGGTTGGTAATAACAACATCTGCTTCCGGAAGCTGCTGCATCATTCTCCTTCTTGAAATTTCCTGCATTTTACGTCTTATCTGACCTTTAACCTGAGGATCTCCTTCTGCATTCTTGAATTCATCCTTTACTTCCTGCTTAGTCATCATGTTATCATTTTTAAACTTATGTCTCTGATACAAAAGGTCAACAAATCCGACCACAAGAAACACCGCGCTTATCTGGATTCCCAGATTAATAATTATATTACCAACTGTAGACAGTGCTGTATAAAGTGTAACATCATAAAAGGTAAGAAGAATATTCATGTTCTTCTTTACACAGTTATACACCATAACAATAATAATTGACATCATTGCTATGGCCTTCAGCAGCTCAAAAAGCTGTCTGACAGAAAAAATTCTTTTAAATCCATTCAGTGGATTAATCTTGCTTGCTTTAGGAGCAAGCGGTTTGGCAGTGACCATCCACCTCTGCTGTAATGCATTTCCAAGTATAGCAATAATTACTGCTACAATAAGAATTGGCACAACTACATTTAAAATAATAGTAAATGACTGTCTCACAATACTTGCAGCCATATTAATAGTCAGTCCTCTGGAACTGTCACTGACAACCTTTCCCATAAGCCCATATATAGTCTTAAATGAATCTATAAGTTTGGTTCCAAGACTGCCTACATAAACTTTAAGAATTATAAATAACGCCATAAGTGATACAGCAGTTATAATTTCTTTACTTTTGGCAACCTGACCTTCTTTTCTTACATCATCCAGCTTTTTACTGGTTGCCGGCTCAGTTTTTTCACCTCCAGGCCCGTCTTTAGCGAACAACTGGAGATTCATATAAAGTAATGTATCCTGCACTAGCTCATACCCCTTACTAACATCGCAAACATTCTTTCAATCTCATCCAGAATAAAATTAGACACTGAAGGAAGCATTGAAATCGTAAATAGTATAACAAATATACCAACAAAAATCTTTAGCTGCATACCAACAACAAACATATTCATCTGCGGTGATACCTTTGCAAGAATAGCCAGTACACAGTTAAGCATAAGTATAGTTGCAAATACGGGCAGTGCTATTCTGAATCCAATAACAAAAAAATCAGACATAAATCCGATTATCCCGTTATAAATACCAGCACCGAATTTTACACCACCAATAGGAATAACCCTGTAAGTCTCTATAATCGCTGAAACAAGATACTGGTGCATTCCCGATATAATAAGCAGCAGCATCATCATATAATAATAGAAATTGCCCATAATTCCGACCTGTATTCTGGTTGTCGGATCATAAAGCTGTGCCATTGAAATACCAATATCCATATCTATTATTTTTCCAGAAAACATAATAATCTGGACGCAGAAAGATGATACTATGCCAAGAAGGATTCCAACTATAACCTCCTGGACAACAATAATAGCATATTCTATCATTCCGTTATACTCTACTGACATATCAGGGAATAATGAATATACCATAATCGCAAGACAGAATGAGAATCCAATCTTTACCCTGTTAGGTACATTTGCCATATAAAAAAAAGGCGCAGCAAATACAAAAGATGCCAGCCTTATTAATATCAAAACAAATAGTTCAAATTGTGCTAAAGCAAAAGTAAAATTCATAACACACAATACCTGCCATCAAACATACTGACTAAAGCTACTCCAAAGCATCTGCATAAATGAAACTATCTCATTAAGCAGCCAGTTTCCCATAATCATAAGCGCAATCATAATAGCAATAAGCTTGGGAACGAAAGTAAGTGTCTGTTCCTGAATTGAAGTGAGAGTCTGAAACAAACTGATTATAAGTCCCACTATCATAGAAACAAGCAAAAGAGGTACAGATGTCTTGACTATAACCCATATTGTCTGTCGTGCAATTGTCACAACCTGTCCAGCATCCATGTCATTCTCCTCCTATCTTACTTAAATGTCGTTATAAGATTACCAATTATAAGATTCCATCCGTCTGCCATAACAAAAAGCAGAATCTTAAACGGCGCCGAAATCGTAGTCGGCGGCAGCATCATCATACCCATTGACATAAGTGTTGAAGATACGACCATATCAATGATAATAAACGGTATATAAATAAGAAATCCTATAATAAATGCAATTCTTAATTCACTTATAATAAACGACGGTACAAGTACTGTCATAGAAATATCGTCTTCAGATGTAACAGAACCTTCCTCATATCCTGCTATCTTAAAAAAAGTATCAAGATCCTTGGTAGATGTCTGCTTTAACATAAATGTTTTTAAAGGCTTAACGCCTGTTTCATATGCCTCTTCTACCGATATCTCATTATTGGACAACGGTTTTAAAGCACTGTTATAAATCTCTGTAAATGTAGGTGACATTACAAAAAAGGTCAAAAATAAAGACAGACCTATGATAACCTGATTAGGCGGCACCGTCTGCGTTCCTATAGCTGCCCTTGTAAAGTGCAGAACTATAACAATTCGCGTAAACGATGTAAGCATAATAAGAATCGACGGTGCTAATGATATAACAGTAAGCACCAGCAACATCTGCAAAACACTGGCCATATCATTGCCATCACCTGTAGATATACCAATATTAATCAGGCTGTTTCCTGAAGTACTGTCTGTATCTGCCGCCATTACCCTGTATGTAAGCATTGTAATAACTGCAAAAAATACTCCTACACCTAATGATATTACCGCTAATGCCTTTCTGTGCTTTCCAATCCACCGTAACATAAACTTTCTGTCCCTACCTAACTAATTATCCGGTTTGTCTTTCTTAAACTTCTCAAGTATTGTCTTAAAACCTTCGGTATTAATCATTCTTGATTCTGACGAATATGTCAGTTCATCTTCATTAACCTCGCATAAGAAGGTCATAGTATCTTTGCAGACTGCAACAGCAAAACACTTGCTGCCAATCTTAACAATCTGAATATACTTTGAATTAGTCACCCTCATAGTCTCAAGTATCTGGATGTTACTGCCTGCCATTTTATTCTTCTGCATGCTGCCAGCCCATCTTGTAGCAAAATATGTAAGTGCTAATACAAATATAAAAATAACGAGAAGCGTAAGCAACTGAGCAAACGCTTCCCATCTACTATTCAATCCTGCTAAAACAAACATTATTATCCAACAACCTTCTGAACAGCCTCAATAACACGGTCAGCCTGAAATGGCTTAACGATAAAGTCCTTAGCACCAGACTGTATAGATTCAATAACCATTGCCTGCTGTCCCATTGCAGAACACATAATAACTGATGCTGAAGGATCTGATGCCTTAATCTTCTTAAGAGCCTCAATACCATCCATCTCTGGCATTGTTATATCCATAAGTACAAGATCTGGCTTTAATTCAGCATACTTTTCTACTGCCTTTGCGCCATTCTCTGCTTCACCTGCAACATTGTATCCATTCTTTGTGAGAATATCCTTAATCATCATTCTCATGAATGCAGCATCATCACAAATCAAAATATTCTTTGCCATAAATTTCTCCTATCCGAAAAAACAAATTTTTCACAAAAATCATTCTAGTGTATTATACAACAAATATTACAATTTTCCTACTGCTTTTTACAATTTTTAGAAAGTTGTAATAATTTATTTGATAATCTCTGTTATACGAACACCAAAACTCTCCTCAATAACAACTACTTCGCCCTTGGCAACATACTTTCCATTAACAAGAACATCCACAGATTCTCCTGCAATCTTATTAAGTTCAACGATTGTTCCTGGTGCAAATTCAAGGATATCCTTGATTGATTTGGTAGTTCTTCCAAGTTCTACAGTTACCTCAAGAGGTACATCCTTAATCAGTTCAATGTTTTCCTTCTGTGAAAGAGGATTAACATCTGTAGCAAAAGGCTGGAATGCTGCTGGCGCAACATTAACATCCTGTGGCTGTGCATAACCTTGCATTGGCATTCCCTGCATCGGCATTGCCTGTCCCATCATGCCCTGCATTGGCATTCCGTATCCATATGGCATGCCCTGCATTGGCATTCCCTGTTGTGGCATTCCCTGTTGTGGCATTCCCTGTCCCATCATATCGGGCTGTTGCATGCCCATATCAGGCTGCTGTACCGGCTGGGTCTGTGGTTGTGGTGCCAGCTGCTGTACCGGTGCCTGCGATGCCGCTGGCTGAGCCTGTGGCTGCGATGCTGGCTGGGAATTAGCGCTGTCATCAGATGATGGCATAAACATATTCAATAATTCCTGTGCAAACTCTTTAGGATATAACTGCATAATCTCACTATCAATAAGGTCACCAATCTGCATTTTAAATGCTACCTTAACGAAAGGTTTATTAAGAAATGCAGGCATTCCCTCATCTAACTCATTATAAGTTTCTACAAGATTTGCAACCGGAGGACTTATGTCTATCTTTCTGTTAAACATTGACGACATAGATGTTGCTGCAGAACCCATCATCTGATTCATAGCTTCACCTATTGCACTCAGATGTAACTCTGAAAGCGGTTCATCCGGATTAGCAGTTCCTGTGCCTCCCATCATAAGATCTGTAATAATCTTAACATCATTTTCCTTAAGAATAAGTACATTATTTCCAGCAAGACCTTCTTTATATGAAATCTGCATCATAACACATGGTCTGTCATATTCCCTTGATAAATCATCCCATGTTGCAACCTCAACCTTTGGAGTTGTAATATTAACTTTCTGAGAAAGAAGCGAACTAAGTGTTGTAGCTGCTGTTCCCATGCTTATATTAGATATTTCTCCAACAGCATCTTTTTCTGATTCTGTAAGAGTAAAGCTGTCTTCTGCTGAGTTGTTATCCGGTGTGTCAGTCACAGTAGCTGTACCTGTTGATTCAGCATCATCTCCTCCTGACCCCATTCCACTAAGAAGTGCATTTATCTCGTCCTGGGATAACATTCCATCCATTCTTATTCACTCTCCTCTCTAATTACTTCTGTAACTCTTACTGCATATTTATCTTCGTAATATCCCGGAAGAGCCTTAAACTTTTTAATATTTCCAACAAACACTTCCAGTTCCTGATCGACTTTTTTATCAATCCTTATTATATCGCCAATCTGAAGATTCACAAAGTCTGAAACACTGATTTTAGATGTTCCCAGCACTGCCTTTACCGGAATCATTGCCTTATCAATAACAGTCTCAATTGCATCTTCATATGTATTAGTATCTTTCTCCTGCATATTAGAAAACCAGTATTTAGTGTTCAGCTTGTCCATTACAGGTTCCAATGTAGCAAATGGAAGACATATATTCACAAGGCCCTCAACTTCACCAATCTTTAAATTAATCGTCACTATAGCAATTGTCTCACTCGGTGAGATAATCTGGGCAAATTGTGAATTAGTTTCAATTCTTTCCAGTCTCGGATTAACCTTAACAACATTCTCCCACGGTTCCTGCATAAGATTAACACAGACCGTAAATATTCTTTCCAATATAGAAAGCTCTATTTCTGAAAAATCTCTTTCTTTATCAAGTGAATTACCTGCACCACCAAGCAGTCTGTCAACAATGGCAAATCCAAGATTTGAAGCCATTTCCATAATTATATTGCCTGACAGTGGCTGCATTCCTACAACTCCAAGCAATACAGGATTGGAAAGTGCATTAGAAAATTCTGAATATATAACAACTTCTGAGTTGACAACATCAACACTCACCGATTTTCTAAGGTAAGCAGGAAGATTAGTTGCCAGAAGTCTTCCAAAATGTTCAAATATAATCTCAAGAGTTCTTAAATGTTCTTTAGAAAACTTGGAAGGTCTTGCAAAGTCATAATTCTTAACCTGCTTTTCCTCCGTATTCTTCATTTCATCAACATCTAATTCTCCGCTGCTGAGAGCTTTCAAGAGGTTATCAATTTCACTCTGTGAAAGAACCTCTCCCATCTTCCTCACCTCCTTTAGTATTCATTATATATATCATCATTACTGAATAACCATATTAACAAGAACAGATTCAATAGTTTCTGTCTTAAATAATTCCTGTAACTCTTTGAGAAGGTCAGCCTCTATAGTAGCCTTACTGGCACTGATTGTACTGTATGTATACTTGTTAGCCTCATTAGTAACCTTGTTAACAATTACCTTCATTCCATTATCTATTGAAGTTGATACTGTACTGTAATCCTTCGCCTTAGAATTAAGACCTATAGATACTGTAAGTACAGCATATCTTGTCTTTCCATTATCTACAAACGAAACAATAATATCCGTGCTGTCATTATTCTTTACATCAACATATTTGATATCTTCTATGCCCACGCTTCCAGTTCCTGATGTGCTGTTAGTAAGCCCACCACCGGCATCTAAATCAATAATTTCAGCAACCTTGGTAATTAAAGAATTCGTCTTTTTATTAGTAGATACAAGTGAAAATGTGAGTAACACAGTAAGTATAAGATTAACCAATACAAGTGCGAGTGTTATCACATTAAGCATACTCTTTTTCATGAGTTATCCTCCTGTTAACTGTTAATTGCATTATACACTTTTATTTCAACTCTTCTGTTCTGTGCTCTTCCTTCCGGAGTTCCATTATCTGCTATAGGAACTGCATCTCCTCTTCCTGAAGATGTCATGGTCTGGTCTGAAAAGCCTTTGTTAGAAACAAAGAAATCAAAAACGCTATATGCCCTGTATAAAGAAAGCATCATATTGTTAGGATAAAGTGATGTATTAATCGGCACATTATCCGTATGACCTTCTACAGTAATTATGTTTCCATCATACTCTATAAGAGCATCCGCCACCTTGTCAAGCAATGTAAGTGCCTGTGGTGTTAATTCAGCCTTACCTGAATCAAATAACACACCGCCATTTACATTAAGCATAACATACTTGCTGTATGCTGTAACCTCTATCTGGTCTGCCACTCCGCTTGCAGTAAGCTTATCTTTAATCTCTTCAGCCATACTTTCTGACTGTTCAAGACCTTCTTTCTCAATTTCATCATATGCATCCTGAATATTCTGTGACATCTCGCCATCAGTATTCAGTCCCATATTATTATAATAATTACTTAAATCGTTAAGCTGGCTCGCACCACTGCTTACAAGAATGCCTTCCTTAGATAAGGCTGATCCTCCCTGCGGAAGAACACTGAAACTTGATGAAAGTGAAGCAGCAATTTCTTCAAACTTCTGTGAATCAACTGTAGACATCGCAAACATCAAAACGAAGAAACACAGAAGCAGGTTCATAAGATCTGAAAATGTATCTTTCCAGAGGGCCGCTGGTGGTGCATCCTCTGTTCGCTGTTTTGCCATCAGCCTTCACCTCCTCCTTGCTCAGATAATGCTGTTCTGGCAGATGGTGAAAGGAATGACTTAAGCTTTTCCTCAATAACTCTAGGGTTCTCCCCTGCCTGAATAGAAAGAAGTCCCTCAATAATAATCTCTCTAAGCTGATACTCATCATTATTCTGTAACTTAAGCTTATTAGATATAGGAACACAAATCCAGTTAGCAATCAATGAACCATAAAGAGTAGTAAGAAGCGCTACCGCCATATTAGGTCCAATGGCTGCTGAATCAGATAAGTTCTTTAACATATTAACAAGTCCAAGAAGTGTACCAATCATTCCCCATGCAGGAGCAAGAGCTGCCCAGTTATCAAAGAAACCGATTGTACTCTTATGTCTTGTGTCCAGATTAACCAGTTCTGTCTCAAGAATACCTCTTACAAGTTCAGGTTCAGTACCATCAACGATAAGAAGAATTCCCTTCTTCATAAACTCATCATCAAGTCCCTGTGCAACCTCTTCAAGTGCCAGAAGACCTTCCTTTCTGGCTGTATTAGAAAGCTCAATAATCTTAGATATTACCTGTCCGTTATCAAGCTTAGGATCTTTCATTGCAATGCTGAATCCCTTAAGATGTCCGATAAATGTCTTAAATGTATACGATGTCAGCATACCCGCCAAAGAACCACCAATAGTAACCGCTATTGATGGAATATCAACGAAAGTATCCATAATTCCTTTCAGTGTAGGATTGGTTGTACTTGTTATAATACCGATAACAACCATGACAAAACCAATAATAATTCCCAATAGTGTAGCTAAATCCATAATTGCCCCTTCCAAAATTCTTATGTTCTATATATTATCATTCAGCTTCTGTCTTAACGACATGTATATTGCCGATTATATTCCTTTTATAAGTCATTATTCTGTCAAGCACTTCATCAAGACTCTCTTTAACAACATACTTATGTCCTGTTGTAAGCGTAATAACAGTATCAGGAGTCTCTTCCATAACTTCAATAAGTTCTGCATTCAGGACAAAGTTCTTCCCATTAAGTCTCGTTACATCAATCATAATACCTCCGACACCATATATTGCATAATACCCCCATTAAAATCAACTACATATATTAAAGCACTTCATGTCAATTATTGCAAGAAATACTTTCAAAAAACAGACAAAAACGCCCCGAAATCTTCTGATTCCGGGGCATTAACACCTAATAATTATCTCTTAAGATTAATAAGTTCCTCAAGCAATGTATCTGAAACAGTAATGATTCTTGAATTAGCCTGATATCCTCTCTGGGTTGTGATCATGTTAGTAAACTCTGATGAAAGGTCAACATTTGACATTTCGAGTACACCTGATGAAATACTTCCATCTGATGTTGTAACATCTTCACCGATACCATCAAATGTGCCTGAGTTAAGTGTTGCAGAGTAAAGGTTCTCTCCTTCTTTCTGTAAACCTTCAGGGTTAGAGAAAGTAGCAACTGCTATCTGTCCTATATTCTTAGTATCACCATTGCTGTAGCTGGCAACAATATATCCTGAATTATCAATACCAACTGATGTCATCTTACCAACAGCCTTACCTTTGCCAACTCCATCAATTCCAAGATCACCCTTTATAGATGTCTTATCTGCATACATTGTAACACCTGATGCACTAAGAGTAAGCACAGGACTTGTCTCGCTCTCACCAATAGTTCTAATATCAATGTTTTCATTAGTCTGCGATAAAGTTGCATCGTTAGAAAATGTAAGCTGTATATTAGCATTTGACTGATCAGCAAGACCTGTAAGTGTATTAAATGATAACGGTCCTGATGCTGTAAATGTAAGGTCTGTAGGATTACCATTCTTAGAAACACCTACGCATGACATTGTATACTGTGTGTTATCACCCTGAACGCCCGCATAACTCAGATTAACAGTAGCCTGATATGAGTTACCAACGCTGTCATAGAAATTAAGTGTTGTTGTAATTGTATCCTTAGAACTTGCATTAATATTTCCTGTAAAATTAACAGCAGATGTTCTCTGTGGAGATGTATAAGCAAATTCAGGGCTGTTTACATAAAGCTTTGAAACAACATCCTTAACTGCCTTACCAGTCTCATCTACCTGCCATCCCATAACATTAGCACCTGCTGATGTAACAAGAGCACCTGATTCATCAACCTTAAAGTTACCTGCTCTTGTAAAAAAAGTATTTCCTGCACTATTTACAATAAAGAAAGCGCTTCCGCCTATCTTTAAATCAAATGCATTATCTGTTCTTTCAGATGCACCCTCTGTTGAAATTGCAGTAGAGATAGAACCAACAGATGAACCAAGTCCGATCTGTTTTGCATTAGTACCACCCTTACCTGATTCAGCATTAGGTCCAGATGCTGTCTGTGTTGTCTGATAAAAAACTTCTGAAAAAGTCATAGACTGCGACTTGAAAGCCACAGTATTAACATTGGCGATATTGTTACCAATAACATCCATTCTCGTCTGATGTGCCTTAAGACCTGACACAGCAGAGTACATTGATCTCATCATAATATTGTTCCTCCATATTAGTACATATGTAATATCATGAACTTCGTTCATGATCGCCATTCGCCGCTCGGGATGAACATGCATGCTCCCCCTCGCTAACGCTCATTAATATCCTGATGACACCATATTGTAGAGTTTTGTTCCATCAAGCAGTCAGGAACATCAGCTTCCTTTCGGTCCAGCTAAATAATAACCGCTCCATCAATATTAGTGTAGATATTATCATCATTGTTATTCTGATCCATCGCTGTGATAACCGTTCTGTTCTTTGTATTAACTATAAATGAAAGATCATCAACTATAACGAGGGATTCTTTGATTCCTTTCGATATTGCTTTTTCGGTTCCTTCCTCAAGCCTTGTCATCTGTTCATCTGATAACTGAATATCTCTTTCATCCAGTCTTGCGCCTGCATGCTTTGAGAATTTCAATTTCTTTGATGCATCAATATCACTATCAGAAATAACCTCTTCAATTGAACGTTTCTGATTATATATATCAGCAAATGTTTTTCCATCATAAGTCTTGCTGACATTATTCTTGGAATTATCCTTGCCAATATAATCTGTCATCTGTTCAATAGAAGTAATGTTTCCATTAATCATATTATTCATCATAACGGTTACTCCTCTGTCTTAGTGTCTGAATCAGTCTTGTTGTCTGTGTCAGTCTTGGTATCAGTATCTGTTTTTCCACTCCACTTATCGTAGTATGACTTATCCATAACAGTATCAAGATCTGCTATATCATAAAGCTTTCCACCGATTCCAAGATATACAGTTCCATTAATTGTCTCCCAGTAATCCACTGTTCCACCAATGAAACCATCACTATTCTGATTCGTTGTCATAATAACCTGTTTACCTACAAGATCAGACGCCATGCCCTGCAAAGTATTGGTATTCATCTCTTTAGTTGCTTCTACCTGCGTAAATGTAGCAAGCTGAGCCATATAATCAGAATTATCTGTTGGTTCAAGTGGATCCTGATTCTGCATTTCAGCTACCATAAGTTTCAAAAACTCATTAACATCAAGAGTTGTTTTATTAGCTGAACTGTTATTCTTACCTGTCGAACTTATATTAGTATTAACATCATCTTTAGTAGATAATGACCCATCATTCTTAACATAAGACCAGGCTCCTATTGTACTAGCCATCTTTTTCTCCTTTCTTATTATGCTGAATATTCCACGCTGCTGTTACCATTAACAATAGCGTCCTTAGCTCTTATTTCCTCTGATGTCATATCAGATTCATCAAGTCCCTCAAGACTGCTTAAATCAAGCTTTCTATGAGATTTCTTTTCCTGCTGCGCCTGATTGGAATTATTGCCTTCAAGATTCTGTTCAGATTCAAATCCATGGCTCTGTACTGTAATCTCAACTGCTTCTACCTTAACGCCCTGATTATTGAACTGTTCCTTAAGCGCTGTCATCTGATTCTCAAGTGCAGCCTTAACCTGTTCATTCTGTGCTGTAAGCTGTGCTGTAACAATTCCCTGCTTGGCAGTAACTGCGACATGCACTTTACCAAGATTCTCAGGATTAAGCATAACTTCAATGCTTGAAAGCTGCTGTGTTGTCGTAACTTTAATCTGTTCAACAACCTGTCTTACAATATCAACTTCATTAACTGCGGATGTCTCATCCACAACTTCGCTGAAAGCCTTCTGAATACTTTGTGTCATATCCGATGTTATCTTTTCAATACCATCATTATTCTTGTCCTGCAAATGTGTATCAGAATCATTCTTCTTTTCATCTGTGAATGCAGCTTCGCTTTTAACTTCTGTCTTTTCTGCAATTACATCAGTAATACTTTCTTTGGTATCCTCTGTAACAGCTTTCTCATTCTGCTTATCATCCTGATAATCAGTAATTTGCTTATTTACAGGCTGTTCACTTGCAACAGCTTCATCAGAATCATTTTCAAAATCTTTAACAATATCTTTAACAGATGTTATATCAATGTTATAAGTTTCTGTAAGATTCTGTGTAACCTCATCAACAGTATTAATAATGTCTTCAAGATTAGCAACTGCAGAAGCATCAGTAAGGAATTCCAGTGAATCGCTGTTACCGCTTAATGCAATAACAAGATCAGTAACACTCTGTGGATCAAGCAGATCAACAATGCCAATGCCTAACTGTTCCATTGCATTCTCGATATCCTCATCAGAAACATCCATAGTTTCTTTAATCTTATCCTTAATATCTGAAACTGCCTGCGCTACATCTTCTTTAAGATTATCATCATTAACAGTAGTAGTAGCAGAATTATTCACAACAGTTGTTTTATTCTGTTTTGCAACATTATTATCCTGCTTAACAACCGCAATTCCTTTTGCAGTATTACCTGATACTCCAAAAGAATCTGTTTTTCCTGAATTTCTTTTCTGCAATGATGCATTCATAACCTTAGAAAAGTCTGTTCCAAAAGAATCCTGTGAATTCTGTCTGCCCGATATAGAACTGACTGCACTCACACCCTTCTGTGATATTCCCGAAATAGCCGAACTTACCATTATTCTTCCTCCTTTCCTGCATATTAGATCAGAATACTCCTAATCCTCTATGTATATCGGAGTCTCTCTTCAAAAACTTAACCCTTTCTAGGATACATAATTACAGTAAGCTTTGCTGCATATACAGGATCCATCTCTGCAAGAATAGCTGCTCTCTGTTTAGATGTCATACATAAAAGAATATCTGAAACCAGATCTGTATCTCCTGTCATTTCCTCTAAAATTGCTGCCGCATTTGCTGCATCCATCTTAGAATATGTCTCTGCCCAGTCCTTCACCTTCTGTGAATATTCAAGATCTTTTATAACCTGTTCATATATCTTAGCTGCATTTTCAGCATCAATGCTTTCATACCATGTTTTATAATTAGATATATCAGGGGCATTATCAGTATATACGACCTCCTGATCAAACTTGTCCTTCAAATCCTGATAATACTGTGCATTATCCTCAAACACCTTAAGTCGTGCTATCTCTGCCTGCAGCTCTGCAATAGTCTCTGATGATGCATTTCCTGAATCAGTATACCGCTTAAGTTCTGCTTCCAGTTCCTTAATCCTGTCTACCGCTTCTGAAAGATTCTTATACTGGTTGCCATTTTCTTCCTTAATCTCTTCATCAGTAGGATCTGGCAAAATCTTGCTGATAACAGGAACATTCTTAAGATATGGTCTTAACATGCTTCCGACACCGCCCACATTCATCTTGATAAGCAGTGCAAATATAACAAGCCATATCGCAATTATAAGTATCGCAACAAGTATACTTACAAATTTTCCACTCTTTCCTGAATCCTCATCCAGTTCATCAACATTAACATCTTTTTTCTTAGCCATAATACTCTTTCTCCAAACAACAATTACTCATCTTTGTTATTATAGTTAAAACTTACTGTCTCGTCTATCTCTTTCATTTCCTGCGCATTTAACTCAAGTTTGAATTCGTCAAATGCTTTCTCTTTCAGCTTTTCATGAATCTTTCTGTCCTGAACAGCCTCTGTCAGCTTCTTCATTGCATTGTCAACATTTCTTTCTGCAATTCTTATTCTTACAGCCTGCTGTGTTATCTGATTCTTAATTATCTTAATAGCCTCATTGCATCTTCGCATTTCAACAATATCAACATTCTGTGTTGCAGAATCCTTTGCAAGCTGTTCATACATATTCATTCTTTTAACAAGACGTCGCATCGTATCCTGCTCTATTGATAAACGGTTATTCATTTCTGCAAATTCAGTTTTAGCCTGTGTTTCCAGTCGTTCTTTAATATTAAGAACATTCTGCATACTGTACAAAAACTTAGCCATTCACGCCTCCGTTATCTCTTAAGCTGAAGATTTCCATTTTCAAATGCATCATAATCTGCAAATATATCTGCCAACTGTGATATTTCATCATCATAATCAAACTTTTCATCAGTCTGTTGCATAAGAAACTTATTAACAGCGTCAATCTTATAAATAGCATAATCAATATTCTTATTAGAACCACTCTTATATGCACCAATATTAATAAGATCTTCTGCCTCATTATAAGTTGCCATAACATTCTTCATACGGCCAGCCATCTGTTTATGCTGCTTGTCAACAATCTGGCTCATACATCTTGATATACTCTGTAAAACATCTATTGCCGGATAGTGATTCTTCTGACCAAGCTTTCTTGACAGCATAATATGACCATCAAGAATACTTCTTGCCGTATCAGTTATAGGCTCATTAAAATCATCACCATCAACAAGGACAGTATACAGACCTGTTATAGAACCTTTATCCGACATTCCCGCTCTTTCAAGAAGCTTAGGCATCTCACTATACACACTTGGCGGATAACCTCTTGTTACAGGCGGTTCTCCCGAAGCAAGACCTATTTCTCTCTGTGCCATGGAAAAACGTGTAAGCGAATCCATCATAAGAAGTACGTCTTTTCCCTGATCCCTGAAATATTCAGCTATTGCTGTTGCTGTCTTTGCCGCCTTATTTCGTATAAGAGCAGGCTTGTCCGATGTTGCAACAATAAGGACGCTTCGTGCCATACCCTCTGGTCCTAAATCTCTTTCAACGAATTCTCTTACCTCTCTGCCTCGCTCTCCTATAAGAGCAATGACATTAATATCAGCTTTTGTATTTCTTGCAAACATACCAAGAAGTGTACTCTTTCCCACGCCACTTCCTGCAAATATACCAATTCTCTGTCCTTTTCCTACTGTAAGCAGACCATCTACTGCCTTAACCCCCAGTGGAAGAACCTGGCTTATTATCTCTCTGTCCATAGGATCAGGCGGTGCAGCTTCAACCGGATATTCCTCTGTAAGATCAAGTTCTGAACCATCTGTAGGATTACCAAGTCCGTCCAGTGTATGTCCCAATATTCCGTCGCCAACCTTAACAGTAAGCGGTTTTTCCATATTCTCTACTACGCATCCCGGTCCAATTCCATCCACCACATCAAATGGCATAAGCAATACATTAGAATCATTAAATCCGACAACCTCTGCGTATAACTCCTGACTGTTATCTGCTGAATAAATTCTGCATAAGTCATTAAGCTTGGCATCCGGCCCAACAGATTCAATTGTAAGCCCGACAATTTTAGTAACCTTACCTAACTTTTTATAGAAGGATTTCTCTGTCAATGACAAATATTTATTTTTATTAATTGCCAGCATTTCATCCTCCTTATATCCGTTAATAAATAATCCCACCGCTATACGCAGCTTAAAAGTTTAATATTCTTTATCAGATTATTAAGTTCAATATCCAGACTACAGTTAAATATTCCGGTATTAGTTTCTATCATGCACTGGTTTCTTTCAAGTGTAGCATCCTCAACTATATCAATATTAACTTCTCTTGACATAGCACAATATATTTTCCCCTGATTATTAACAAGAAACTTATAATCATCCGGAGATACCTTTATCACATAGTCCCTGCTGCCATCAGCGTTATGCATAACATCATTAATAAGATGCAGGATAATTTCCTGATTATCTTCTGCCACAACACCAGTAACCTTTCTGAATACATCAGTAATGACTTCAACCAGTTCCGGCTCAATTGACTCCTTAAGATTATTATATTCCTGCTCAAGCTCTTTTCTTTTATTATCAAACTCAGCTTCAAGCTGTGCCTGTTTTATATTCATTTCTTCCTGCGCTTTTTCATTTCCCTCATAATAGCCGTTCTGTTTAGCCTCTTCAAATGCAGCATCTGCATTTTTATTAGCGTCCGCTATTATCTGCTCAGCCTGAAGTCTTGCTTCTTCTATTATTCTTTCAGCTTCTGCATTTGTATTTTCCAATGATGCGGCAGCCTGCTGCTCTCCCATTGCAGCATCTTCTGTAAGTGCATCCGCTGTATCATCATCAGATATAAGTTCATCAACAACATCTGCATGCAAACCATTAATAAAACCGTCTGCATCCATTTCATTATGTTTTGATTCCATTATAGCCTGAATCTTTTTCTTAATAAGGTCATTATAATCAATGACTCTCTCATCTTTATTAATTACAGAACTTCTTTTTAACAGATTAGACAATTATCTCGTCACCTCCGCCTCGTGATATTACGATTTCTGCTGAATCCTCAAGCTTTCTGATAATATTAACAATCTTCTGCTGTGCATCCTCAACATCCTTCATACGAACAGGACCCATATATTCCATATCTTCCTTAATCATAGAAGCAAGACGTGATGAAAGGTTATTAAGAATAACATTCTGTACCTCTTCTGTTGCACCCTTAAGTGCAAGTGCAAGGTCATGATTATCAACATCCCTGAGGACTCTCTGTATAGCTCTGTTATCAAGAGAAAGAATATCTTCGAATACGAACATCTTCTTACGGATTTCATCTGCAAGCTCTGGCTCTTCAACTTCAAGAGTCTCCATAATATGCTTTTCTGTTCCTCTGTCAACAGAATTAAGAATTTCAACAATTGCATCAACACCACCAACGATAGTGTAATCCTGATTAACAAGAGATGCGAGTTTTCTTTCAAGTACCTTTTCTACCTGCTTAATAACATCAGGAGAAGTTCTGTCCATCATAGCTATTCTCTTGGCAACATCTGCCTGTTTCTCTGGTGGAAGTGCAGACACAACATTAGATGCCTGCGCTGCCGGCAGATAAGAAAGTATCAACGCTATAGTCTGAGGATGCTCATCCTGTATAAAGTTAAGCAGCTGTGTTGAATCTGTCTTTCTGATAAATTCGAAAGGGCGAACCTGAAGGCTTGCAGTAAGCTTTCCGATAACATCCCTCGCCTTATCCTCTCCAAGGGCTTTTTCAAGAAGTTCCTTGGCATATGAAATACCACCCTCGGCAATATACTGCTGGGCAAGACATATTTCATAGAACTCATTAAGTACCTGTTCTTTAGTCTGAGGTGACACACTGCTTGTATTAGCTATCTCAAGTGTCAACTGTTCAATCTCTTCTTCTTTCAAATGTTTAAATATCTGGGCTGATTTCTCCGGACCAAGTGCAATAAGCAATGTCGCAGCCTTTTCAACACCATCCATCTCTCTTTCAGTACCAGCAGCCGGCTTTGGCATATGTATCATCTCCAATCATATGTAATAAACTTTTACGAATATTTCCAGTATTTATCACCAGTCATCATTAAGCCAGTTTCTAAGCAGCAATGCAACTGCCTCTGGATTTTCGTCAACAAACTTTTCAATAGCTTTCCTTGTCTCAGATTTCTCCTGAAGATCAATATCATCAACAGTAGGCTGATTCTCTTTTGTTGAAGCAAGCATTTCTTCCACAGAAAGTTCTGGTTCTTTCTCTTCCACAGTAAGTGGTCTTGCACTTCTTAATACTATAAATACAAGGATACCAAGAATTGCAACAGCAAGTGCAATCTGTATCCAGAATGATGCTCTGCTTAATACACTTGTCTTAGTAGCATCATAAAAGTAAGGAACATTGTATGCAAGTACTGTTATATTATTAGTTGATATTCCGGTAGCATTAGAAAGCATATTCATCCAGTCTGCATTAACCTGAACCTGGACAGGATCAGCATTCTGTGCCTTGAATTCATCCCATGTCATGTTATCGAGATATCCAAGTTTCTTGCAGTCATCTTCGTTATATACAACATTCTTAATAAGTGTAACCGACATTGTAGATGTATCATACACTATCTTTCCCGGCTCAGTATTAGTTGTAGTAACAAGCTGGTTAGGAAGATACTGATACTGCTTTACTGTATATGTAGAAGAACTTGATGTTCCATCTGTAAGATCGTATGTCGTTCCACCCTCACCATTACTTGTAGTTCCCGGTGTTCCACTCGCTCCATTAGTTCCGGTTGATTCAAGCTCATAAGAAGTATCATATAAGCCTTCTTCTCTTCCCTCCTGGGCTGTATACTCAGTTGCAATCTTATTAACTGTATCCCAGTCAAGATCAAGATTAATAGCAACTGTTGCATCATTGAATAATGATGTTGAAAGTGCTGTATTCTTAACTCCGGCAGCTACAGTAGACTCAATCTGTGACTTATATTTCAGCTTGCTTGAATAAGAAATATTAGACACTGAGCCTGAATTATCAGCTCCATTAAACAATGTCTTTCCCGATGTATCAATAATGGTTATTCCATTGGTTGTACTGTTTCCAACTGCTGTTGCAAGAAATACTGCTATGCTCTCAGCAGCGTCGTCTGATACAGTCTTGTTTGTATCAACTGTAACAGCAACAGTTGTATCTTTTTTCGTTGAATAAAATGAATTAGTATCATCCGACAAATGAACTGTAACAGAAGCCTTCTTGATTCCATCAAGAGATGCTATATCGGTTGCAAATTTTGTTTCCAGATATTTAGCATATTTTTTATTTTTATCAGCTTCTGTTGTAGTAAGACTGCTGTTAAGTGCATCATCAAGCGAATATCCTGAAGGCTTAATGTCATTGGATGCAATGAGCATTTTGGCATTAGTAAGATCCTGCTTTTTAACATTAACAGTCATATTATCTATCTGATATGTATATCCATTATCTGTAAGCAATGTAGTAACAGTATTCATCTCGCTGTAATCTTCGCATTTGGTAAGTTCCTCATATGTAGGTCTTGACAATACATATGCTATTACGATAACAGCCGCTATAAATACGACTACTGCACTCACAATTATAATTTTCTGATTTCTTGTCCAGTTCTTCCATATTTCAAGAAGTCTCGCCGGAATCTGTTTCAATCTATCTAACATAAAAAACCCCTATTTACATTGACATATTCATAATAGAGTTATAGGCCTCCAATGCCTTATCTCTTATTGCGACTGTATATTGCAGCGCAATATTAGCTTCCTGCTGATAAACTCCTAACTCATGAGTATTGGTCATGTTACCAAGAGCGTAATCAATTTCTGCCTGCTGTGCTCTCTGCACATACGAATTCGTACTGTTAAGTAATCCCGCCACAGAATCATATATCGCATCAAATGTGGTATCCGAATCAGATGTTCCTGTTGTTTTAAGTGATGCGTTGTCTTTCATTGCTGATGTGACTTTATTGACATAATCACTGCCTAAAGTTCCAATCGCACTAGTAAGATCCATTGTTTATTCTCCTCTTTCAGTTAATATCTTATTATTGTCCATCTTATGTTGAAGAACCTATTGAAAGTCCCTTTGTTGCCATTGACTTGCTTGCATTAAAAGCTGATATATTAGCTTCATATGAACGCGATGCATCTATAAGGTCAGTCATTTCCTGAACGATATTGACATTCGGATATGTAACATATCCATTCTCATCAGCATCAGGATGTGACGGATCATACACCATTTCCATATCTGTCGATGTATCCTCATACACAGAAGTAACTTTAACTCCGTTACCTACCACACCACCATTAGCAAGTCTTAATGCATCTGAAAATGTGGAATACGCTCCGGTTCCATATGAACCATATGCAGACTTTCCAAGTGCTGTACCTGTCATTGTTTTTTCAGTGAACACAACAGCTTTCCTAACATAAGGTGTTCCATCACTTGTTCTTGTTGTATCTGCATTAGCTATATTCTCTGATATTACATCTGTTCTTAACTGCTGTGCCGTCATTCCTGAAGCACTTACATTAAAAGCCGTAAACATTGACATAAGCTGATTTTCCTCCTGAATCCATCAATTATTTTAACACAGACTTAAATCTTGAAAACTCATTATTCATGCTGTCAATTAACGCATTATAATTAATCTGCTCTGACGCAAGTTCAACATTCTCTGTAGAAAGATCAACATTATTACCATCTGTTCTGTATGACAATGTACTGTTATCAGTATAAGTTCTTATGGATAAATCATTATAATTAACATTATTAACCCTCTGTGTCAGTGATGAGGTGCTCTTTCCAGACCTCTGTAATGCATTTGCAAGGAAAGAACTGAACTCAACATCCTGTCTCTTATAATTAGGTGTATCAACATTAGCAATATTATTAGTTAAAACTTCTTCTCTTGTCCAGCTCGCATCTGCTGCTGATTTCAGCAGATTCACATAACCAAAAGCTCCTGTGCTCATATACTTTATCCTTTCTTAATACGCCAAGCGCAAAATATGCCTATTACCAGAACATAAAAACACTACATACATTATAAATTATAAATTCAAAATTACAAGTTTTTTTGATAAAAAAAATGGACCCAATCACATTGGATCCATCCTCAATACCGCTTACTCCTTAAGCTTTTCCTATTATACAATTAAACTGCTTAATCATCAAGTCTTTTTATTGCATCAAATACAGCTTCATTAAGAACTTTAATTTTAGTTCCTTTCATGCCCGACGACTTCGTTGAAATAACTCCGGCACTGTCGAACTTCTTAAGTGCATTAACAATTACAGACCTTGTAATTCCCGTATTATCTGCGATCCTGCTTGCCACAAGAATTCCTTCTGTTCCATCCAGAGCATCAAAAACAGCCTTTATAGCCTGAAGTTCTGAAGCAGATAATGTAGAAATTGCAGACTTGACAATCTTCTTTTTTCTTTCATCCTCCGCATTCTCATTGCAAACAGAGCTCATCATTTCAAGTCCTACAACTGTTGCACCATATTCACAAAGAATAATATCATCAATGTCATAATCATTGATACACTTGTACATAAATAATGTTCCAAGACGCTCACCGGCAATATCAACCGGTGCGATCAATGCCTTATATTTACGTTCATTTCCACTTGTAAATCCAAGTGTAAGCAGATTGACATTTTCTTTAGTAGACAAAACACCAAGCAGTCTTTCATTAAACATTTTGTCAACAAATCCACCAACATCTGCCGTTATAAGTTCATCTATTCTCTCTATATTATTCCAGCAGCCTGCTCCAAGAACCTTTCCCTTCTGGCTTATAACCAGAACATTTGACTCTAATATACTGCTAAGCACATCACAAATATCGTTAAAATCAACCCTTTGTGAATGATTATTGTGGAGCAGCTTATTGATTTTCCTTGTTTTATCAAGAAGCTGAACACTCATTGTAAATCTCCAATCCTTCTTCTGATAATAACCATCTAGTTATTATTCCTTGTCATTCTTGTTCTCTACATAGCCGCATGTTTCATCAGCACATACAAGCTTGTTGCCTTTTTCAACCATATACCCGCCACATTTAGGACATTTCTTTTCTGACGGTCTCTGCCATGAAACAAAATCACAATCCGGATAACCATCACATCCATAAAATGTTCTGCCCTTCTTTGTCTTCTTTATTATGACATCTTTTCCACACTTCGGACACGGAACTCCAATCTTTTCAAGATATGGCTTGGTATTATGGCATTCCGGAAATCCAGGACATCCTAAGAATTTACCATGCGGACCATATTTAATAACCATATTTCTGCCACATTTGTCGCAGATAACATCAGTCACTTCATCCTCAATCTTAACATGCTCAAGTTCCTTCTCTGCTTCATCTATTGCAACCTTAAGATCAGGATAGAAGTTTCTTATAAGCTCTTTCCATTCAACAGTTCCCTCAGCTACACCATCAAGAAGTGATTCCATGTTGGCTGTAAATTTAACATCAACAATTGTAGGAAAAGCTGTAAGCATTATATTATTAACAGCATTTCCAAGTTCGGAAATATAAAGATTCTTGTTTTCTTTAATAACATAATGTCTTGCAATAATTGTAGATATTGTAGGCGCATAAGTACTTGGTCTTCCTATCCCCTGTTCTTCCAATGCCTTTACTAATGAGGCTTCAGTAAAATGTGCAGGTGGCTGTGTAAAATGCTGTGTGCCATTAATGTCAGAAAGTAAAAGTACTGAATTCTCATCCAGCCCTTTTGCAAGAGTATTTGTTTCTTCATTATCATCATCATTCTTGTACACAGACATGAAACCATCAAATACAACCTTTGACGCTGCAACACTGAATCTGTACTTTCCTGCTGCAATTCTTACAGATGTTGTTTCATAAACAGCCGGTGCCATCTGACTTGCCACAAATCTTTTCCAGATAAGCTGGTAAAGTCTGAACTGATCTCTCTGCAATGATTCCTTAACAACCGTTGGAGATAAGTTAAGATCTGTTGGACGGATTGCTTCATGGGCATCCTGAATCTTCTTATCATCCTTCTTGGCATTAATTTCTTTTGGAATATAGTTATCACCATAATTCTCACTTATATATTCCCTTGATGATACTTTTGCCTCATCTGCTACTCTTGTAGAATCAGTTCTTAAATAAGTAATAAGACCTACTGTTCCCCGTCCCTTTATGTCTACACCTTCATATAACTGCTGTGCAATATTCATTGTACGCTTGGTAGACATATTAAGCGTTTTAGCTGCTTCCTGCTGAAGTGTACTTGTTGTAAAAGGAAGTGGAGACTTTTTTACCTTTTCTCCCCTCTTAATACTTTCAATACTAAAATCACTCTTCTTAACTTCATCAAGAATAGCCTGCATCTGTTCGCCATTCTTTATTTCGATTTTTCCATTCTCATCACCATAAAATTTTGCAATTAAAGGCTTTTTCTCCCCTTTAATATCAAGAACAGCCTCCATAGACCAGTATTCTTCCGGAATAAATGCGTCTATTTCATTCTCTCTGTCACATATCATTCTTAAAGCAACAGACTGAACTCTTCCGGCACTTAAGCCCCTCTTAATCTTAGCCCATAATAACGGACTGATTCCATAACCAACAACACGGTCTAATACTCTTCTTGCCTGCTGCGCATCAACAAGATTCATATCAATTTTTCTTGCCTCTTTAAGCGATGCCTTAACCGCATTCTTAGTAATCTCGTTAAATGTAATTCTGTATATATCTTTATCTTCTAATTTAAGTGCCGCTGCAAGATGCCATGAAATAGCTTCTCCCTCGCGGTCGGGATCGGTTGCAAGATATACTTTATCTGCTTTTTTAGCCTCTTTTCTTAAAGCTGCCAGAATATCCCCTTTTCCCCTTATAGTTATATACTTAGGTTCATAATCATGTTCAATATCGACTCCCATCTGGCTCTTAGGAAGATCCCTTACATGTCCCTGTGATGCCATTACCTTGTAGTTAGCTCCAAGGAATTTACTAATAGTCTTAACCTTGGCAGGTGACTCCACTATAACCAAATACTTATGCATCTATAGCCCTCCAAATCAAATATGCTTCCTTATATAATAATTCTTAGAAACTTCTTCTATAAGTCCATCAAGCTCCAACTCAAGCAGAATCCCCTCCGCTTCTACAAGACTTACTTTTGAATTATTAATAATTGTTTCCAGACTGACTGGAAACAAATTGATTTGACTATACACCATATTTTTAGGGCTTGCAAGCCCTGATTTTTTTAAATCATCTTTAAATATACCATTATCATTTAAATCATTCAGGCAGTCGTGTCGTTTTGTGCCCTTATTAAGATACCTGTTAATGCTCTCTGTGGCGCATATATCCATTGGTGATGTAATCATCTGGGCACCTTCTTTTATAAGTTTCAGACAGCCTTCTGATAAACAATCCCCTATTCTTCCGGGAACAACATAAACATCCCTGTTCTGCTCCAATGCCTGATCTGCCGTTATAAGAGATCCGCTCTTCTGTCTTGCCTCAACTACAATTAATGCATCTGCCATACCGCTTATAATCCTGTTTCTCATAGGAAACTGCCCGGCTCTTGGCGGCGTGCCCGGTGGATATTCTGACATTATACCCCCTGCATTCTGCAATTGCATATATAATTCTATATTGCTCCTCGGATAACAAATATCCACTCCACATCCAAGAACAGCAAGACTGTATCCACCTTTATTAACAGCTCCCCTCTGTGCTGCTGCATCTATTCCTGATGCCATCCCGCTTATAACCTGAATTCCCATATCAGCAAAACATTTTGCCAGCATATCTGCTATTGTCCTTCCATACTCTGTGCAATTACGTGCACCCACTATAGCTATGGTTGGAACATGAGCCTGCGGTAATTTCCCTTTATAATAAAGAATATACGGATAATCATATATATTCATTAATTGTTCAGGATAATCATTCTTTCCAGGATATGTGAATTTAATTCCCATTCTTTCTAAATCATTATAATCTCTGTATATATATTCATTATTTCTGGACTCTATAATTGCTGACACATCTTTTTCTTTTATTCCTGACACACTGTTAAGCAATTTATCTGATGCCTTATATATCTGTTCTGGTGTATCAAATGTATTAAATAATGTTCTCAGTTTCATATTAGATATTCCAGCAATATTATTAACCCAATACCAATAATACTTCTCTTTCAATACTCCCCCTTAATGCAGCATAACATCCGGTATTCCTCTGTAATAAAATGCCTCGCTTATATTGTTTTTTGTAATATTTTCATTACCATCTATATCTGCAATTGTCCTTGCGGTTTTTAATATCTTATGGTACCCCCTTGCAGTTATATTCTTCTTTGAAAATATTCTTTCTATAAGTTGTGATTCTTCTCTCCCAAGCCGGCAGAATTTATTAATGTTCCTTCCGCTGATCTGTGAATTATACATTATATTCATTCCCTTAAACCGTTCAAGCTGTGCTGTTCTGGCTCTCAAAACACATTCTCTCATAGACTCTGAATCCATCCGTTCCCTATCGTCCTGACCAGCCTTATCTTCCAGTTCTCTATAGCCTATCTCTTCTGTCTTTATGCACAAATCAAATCTGTCCCATAACGGAGTACTTATCCTTCCCATAAATCTCTTTATATCCTGTTCAGAACAATTACATCTGTTTCTGTCCGGATAATATCCACATTTACATGGATTCATTGCACCAACAAGCATAAAATCAGCAGGATATGTATATGCTCTGTTCATTCTTACAATTGTTATACTCTTATCCTCGAGAGGCTGACGCAGACCTTCAAGTATATCAGGCTTAAATTCTGTCATCTCATCAAGAAATAATACGCCTTTGCCTGCCAGAGTAATCTCACCCGGTCTTGGCACAATCCCTCCTCCAAAAAATGCACTTCTGGTAACATTATGATATGGTGCCCTGAATGGACGGTTCTGTATAAGACCTCCATTCTCTCCCAGTTGTCCCGCCACACTATATATATTAGTAACAGCCAACTTTTCATCAAATGTCATCTCTGGCATAATTGTTGGAATTCTTTTCGCCATCATGGTTTTACCACTTCCCGGCGGCCCCATATACATAATATTGTGCATTCCTGCCACGGCTATCATAGTTGCTCTCTTCGCAGCAAATTGTCCCTTAATGTCTGAATAATCCATTTCTGAATATTTGTCTTTAATGTTATTATCCATATCTGATATCTTTATATTATTAATAACACCGTCATTAATATATTTTACTGCCGATTTTAAATTACCTGCTGATATTGTAGTAATACCTTTAACAATATTCCCCTCATTAATATTAAATTCTGGTAAAAGCACCTTATCAATTCCTGCTTCTTTTGCAGAACACACACAAGGCAGTACTCCCCTCACGCCATTAATGCTTCCATCAAGACTCAGTTCTCCCAAAATCAGCATATTTTCAAGATTGACTTCATCTATATATCCATTTGCTGATAAAATAGCTAATGCAATTGGTAAATCAAATCCCGTTCCACATTTCCTTATATCTGCAGGAGATATATTAACAGCAATTCTCTGTGGTGGTAATTCATAGCCGGAATTACGGATAGCTACCCTTACCCTCTCCCTTGCTTCCTTAACCTCATTACTCAAAAACCCGCTCATGTCAAAGCTTGGAATTCCATTGCCAACATCAACCTCCACCCGGACTATCTGTGCTTTAATCCCGTGTAAAACCCCACTTAATACACTACTATACAATAAGCAACCTCCTCTTTTATTATAATTATGTCAATATACAACTATATGTGTTTTATTATATCAGTATCCATATATAAATCTTGTAAAAATATCCAACCGAATCATATAACCAATATAAAACGTTCTGGCATATCAGCCATCATATCTTTTAAAGATACAGTTCCCTCTCATTATCCTTCCCCATATGTCTCCTCTGAACGCTCTTAAAACGCTTAGCCCCTCTGTATACTGCGTTGCGTTATTAGCGTGTAAGTATATTAACATTATAATAAGCATATGTCAATATATATTTATATAATATATTATAAGTATTCAAAAGAATTAAAAAAACACCAGAGACAACTCTGCCTCTGGTGTCATAATTAATCTAAATCAAACAACGTCTTACAATCAATCGTCAATATTGCATAGCCTTTTCCATCATTTCCATCAGTTGCAAGAATACCAATCCTAAGATCTCCATTCTTCATTTTTGACATAAGATTTGCTATATCAATTTTAGAAGTTAAAGTTGTATTAAGTTCTGTCAATACATCCCAGAAATTATCGACAGTATACTCTTTTCCAACTATAACCGATGACGATGAGCCTGTTAAAGATATCGTCTTAGTACCATCCGCTAATGTTGCCTCATTAATCTTACCAAGATAAATATCCTTACTGCTGTCATACATTGCATCTGTTCTGCTGCTATCAGCGTTATAAATATACATAAATGCATCTGAAATATAATCACTGTTAGATATAAGATCTCCATCAATTATCCTGAACTTAAAGCTTAACTTTGTTCTTGCAAGCTTATCAAATTCGGTTTTATTGTAATTCTTATAATCTGTAATATTCTCATCATATTTTGAACCATCATCAGTATACTCAACTTCAGGATTGTTATTACCTGAAAGCAGTGATCTTGTAAAGGTATTAACAAATAACTGTGTTTCTGCCTCTCCACTAATCTCACTATGACCAGCTGTAGAATAAGTAATATTTCCATATGAATATATGTAATAATTACTCATTGCATCCTGACCATTGTAATCATAATATCCCTTTGAATCTTCACTTCCAGAATTAAGCGTGTACCATACAACAGGCTGACTTGCCATACTTCCATCAGCATTATATATCGTAGGACTTGAAACGGCTGTATTATCAGCAAAATGATTATCAAGATCTAATGCAAAATACTGGCTATGAGTCGTTGAAACATTTACATCACTGGAAATTGCATACGGAAACTCTGTTATCTGTCCATCATTTAACTTTGATATCTTATTAGTAGTAATTGTCTTTGAACCCATGTCCTCGTATATTCCACTGCTTAAATGCATATATGGGAACTTACTCAGACTTTTCCTTGCAAGTCTGAAATGTAATGAATCTGTAAAGTTCGTATTAACATTACCCTCACTGTCTGTACTATACTTCATTCCAATCAAAGGTAAAAATCCTTTTGTAAATTTAGTAAGGTCATTATAAGTGCTGACATTATTCTTATTTGAATCAGTATAAGACATAGTATCATGTGTAAATAGCACTGCATTTCCATCATTAATATATTTCTGTAAAGCTGCAATTACGCTATCATTTAAGTTAGCATTTTTACCATAACTGTCATTCATACCAAGAACAATCATTGAATACTTGCTAAATTCCTTTTCGACATCTGAAACACTATTAATTTCATCAAAGCTCATTCTCTTTACAGACAAATTAAGGCCTGTAACCTTTGATGCCTTATTAAAATAGGTATCAAATGAGCTACCTTCTTCGAGTTTTAATGTTCCATCGTCCGCATTTATCTGCAATACTTTTACAGTTGTTTCATTACCCTTTATGGCAAATCCACCCTCATTAACAGATTTAGCAGAATACTTCACTTTATCAACTGAAGCAAAATCTGTTCCAGTAATCTTAATAATCTCAACTTTCCATGCAAAATATCCTCTTGAAGCTGCTGGCAATAATATACTTGTCTCAAATATACCCGTTCCATTACTTGAATAAAGTTTACCATAATATTCATCATTAGGACCTCTGCCCTGGGTGCTATCATAATACAAAAGTTCCTTCTTATCACTCTGGACATCATCAGCAAATATTCCATCCTGATTTCGGTCAATATATATCTTGATTCTGTAATTACCACTTGGAAGAGCTTCACTACCTCTGAATGTAACCTTAATATTACCATCTACATTATCAACCTCAGTTGTTCCATCAAGACCGTCAACAGAATACACCACTGGATTAGATAATTTTCCATTATAATTAGTATATGTCGAACCGATAACCTCTCCCGGCTTCTTTATAAATTTCAATCTAATTGAAATCTTCTGTTCGCCCTGAACTGATACATCTGTATATGTAAGATTTCCGTTAGTTCCCTTATCAGCTAAAATCTTAGTTATAAGGTCATCCATTCTGAGCTTATACATATTAGTATCATCATCAGTTACATCAGTATCTCCAAAATACAGGCTCTTATCGAATACTATTGGCATTCCTCTTAAAGAATAATCATATAACTTATCATATGCCTTATCAGTTATATCATTACCATTTAACTTTGCGCCTTCAACATCAGAACCTTTTCCTGAAACAGAAGAACTTCCTTTACTGAATACATTACCAAGTACATTTGTATTAAATGGCGTTACAGAATCCGATGTATTAAACTTATCTTTTCCATATGCTCCTATAATAATAAGATCATACTCAGCTGCAAGATCAATATTCTTAGCAATTAATGCATTAGTTGAACAATGATCTATTACAATATTGTATGGAACTGTAAACTTATCCCCAGTACTATTTGTCTCTGTTGATAAACTGAACCATCTTCTTATATTCTTCTGGTCTTCCATTGTACCAGTATATCTGTAATATCCGGCAGGTTCAACCTCTAACACTTTAATTGTGCTTATATTAGATGTATCAAAATCACCTAAAATGTATCTGATAGCCTGAGAATATCTGAACGCATCATCATCTCCTATTCCCAAAGCCTTTCTAGCATCTTCATAATATGTTCCCTTATATGAACCACCATTAAAATCACTAATCTTTCCTATATCAGACTCTAACTCCTGCACAAGCGCATTAGGATTTTTTCTTGATAATGATGCTCTCCTTAAAGTCTGCTGTACACTATCTTCAGTACCATTATATCTTGGATATGAATAATTTCCATTAGGACCCGTATATTCTCCCTTAGGTGCATATCCTTTATGACAGTCACTGAACATCGTAGAGCCAAATTCCATTTCAAAATTAGTTTTATTTGGATCATCTGTACTTTGTTCAAGTAACAGTTTTAATGTATCATTCGATACATCAATCCAGCCCCTTTTGCCTTCATACATTCTATTAGTATTTCCAACGTATTTATATGCAAAATCCCTAACGAAATAATCTCCGTCTATTGCATCCATAAGCATACATATCTTACCAATATTAGTTGTAATTGCACTTTTTTCTGTTGAACAATACACTACAGCCTTGCTTGCAGTTATATTTTCCATATACAAATGAAGCGCTACATCTGCCTTTAAATCATATGTTCCTTTAGTCCAGTTATCTATCGAGGTAACTTCTTTCTTAGTTTTCTGCTTATACATTTGTAAGATATCATTATTAGTATATTTAGAAAAATAAACCAGTGCAGCAGAATCAATATCAGAGACTTTAACTTCCGATGCCTTGACATATTTAATATCAAGAGCACCATTCATCTTAGTACTGTCAAATATAGAATAAGAAAAAATATCTCTTATTGGCTTATTAGTAGATTGATCCTTAAGTAATGCAACCGGATTGCCACTTGCATCCACAGTATAAAACTCTAAATGCAAATTATTAAGGTCATAGTCTATCTGTCTTGCTATAGTCACATCAGCATCCAGTACAGAATACAATTTATCTGTGTCTTTAACTCTGAAATAAGCCTTCGCAACCTTCCCTCCTAATGTAGAATTAATCGAAGAAATATATTTGTGTGCATAATCCTTTATATATTGTGTAAATTGATCATTTTTCGTTTTATCAGCATCTGTTGCGGGATTATTGTACTTATCAAAATTGACAGTTCCAACCTTAGGCTGGTCTTTTACAATATCAGTCCACTTTACAACACCTTGATCATCTGCAACAAGAGACCCAAGGACATCATATGATTCATCAGGTACGACCTCAAGAACAACCATATGTGTTCCATCTGCTGAATAAGTTTTACCACCTATAGTTACCGACGATGCTGCCTCTGCACTCTCAGGCTTACGAGTAACAACAATCAGAAACACCATTAAAGCAAAAACTACCACAGAGGTAATCACAGGAAAAATATATTTTTTAAAATCAAATTTCTTTGTTTTCATCATTACTTACCTCCTGATATCTTAATAAAAATAATCACTCGAAATCTTACTCAGATCAGACTTGTCACCTGCAACAGCACCTGTTGCCTTCAAAGTAACTTCTCCACCTGTTGCCTTCTGTAAAGTAATATTTTCGCCAATCTTATTACGCGACATATACTCTCTTGTAACCGTTCTTTCAGACCTCATTCTTTTAAGTGTTATTGAAACCTGTATTTCCGGGTTAACAGGAAGCGCCTCAATAATATGATTATCTATCAAACTAAAATTTGATTTTGAAAGTTTCACATCAAAATCTTCCACATAATCACATGCTTCGCTTTTCTTAGATAAAGTATCGTCTGTATAGTAGAGTTTTTTTTCTGCTTTATCATAATAATATCCCCATTTTATATGTTTAGGGCTTGATGGATCTGATGTATCATCCACTGTCTTAGTATAAAATTTCACATATGAATCTGTCTTATCAATATATATACAGTCAGCTTCAAGAATACTCTTTGATATCTGATTCAGAACCACATCAGCATCACTCTGTATCTGTGCTAGTGACGTCTGTTTACTGTAACTCTTCACAGACTGGGCAACCAATAATACAAGTGCCGTAAGTACTATGCTGGAAACCGCCATAGCAATCAATAATTCAACTAATGAAAAACCCTTATTGTTTCGCTTCATAATCTACTCCCGTTAACCAAACGCTTAATTTGTCGTTATAACTTTACCAGTTGCATACCACAATTCAGAAGTATACTCTGTACCAGATGTTTTAATTACAAATGTTCCTGACTGCGCATCATCCTTATTAACATAATTATCAGAACCAACCTTAACAGCTCTTACCTGACCATTATCTCTGGCATACTCAATAACCATTTCGTCTGTTGAAAAATCAGCTTTTGCAGCAGATGGTAATCCATTCTCATATGTAAATGTTATTCTTGCTGCTCCACATCTGTACGAATCCTTTTCAACATATTCTGATGATGAATCCTTTTTCCACATCATTGAAATAACATAATCTCCGCCATCTTTTTTTATAACGACCTGCCAGTTTCCTGCTTTAGACATTGTATTAGTCTTTAATTCACTAATTGTAGAATAAAGATTCTTATTAAGCTTCTTGGCATTTCCCTTATATAAAACATTAATGCCAATCATCGTAACAACCGTAACAACAGCGATTATTGCCATAACAACAAGAAGTTCCAATAAAGAAAATCCATGGTTATTCAATTGTTTATTCTTTTCCCTAACTCTCTTCCCCATCTCACATCTCCATATGAATTTCATTATTACTCTGGTGTTGCTGTTGTATAAGCTTCTTCTTCCTCGTACTTTCTCCACTTGTCAATTCTGACCATATCTCTGTAAGTCATCTTGTCAACAGTTAAAGTTCCGCTGCTGGTTGTTGTTTTTGTGTTATAAAATCTAAAAATATGACCTATATCATATCCATTACGCAAAGTTCCGTCTGCTTCATTCGCTGAATTCATCCAACCTTCAATTGCTGTCTTAAATGATTCCTCAGTATAACCATTGCTTACTGTGCAGCCACTATATACAGTAACTTTACCTTTTGCAAGAATAACACCGCTGAAGCTTACATCTACATCAACATTACCTGTACATACAACCAAGCCACTTGTGAAACCAACTGTGCTTATTTTTAATGTTTCTGTAGGATCAGAATTATTAAGCAAATATACTGCATAATTGCTATTATCAGTAAATCTAGGATATGAATAAGTTGGACCAGTTCCGCTTCTTAATAATTCTTCAAGTCCCTGCTCATTAACAATATTTCCAAATACATCTCCCAAAGTATAATTACTAAGGTTAATAGAATTATATTTAGCTGGATTCCTTGAACTTAAATCATTCTGTAAGTCAGCTCTGCTTGCATACCACCCTGATTCGTCATCACTCTTTAACGGATTTGCAAGAATCTTATTAAGTACATCATATCTTAATGCCCTGTCTGTACTCATATATTTAATTTTCTGCTCCGCAGCTGATAATGTTCCGCTTGTAGAACTTGTAATCTGTGAAAATGTTCCCGGTGTATTTATAGATACACCTGTTATGCTTGAATTCGTAAGTCCCTTAAACGAATTCTTAGCATTAATAACCTGTTCTCTTAATTTTTCAGCATTATTTCTATAATTGCTTTCACTTGTTCCACTTAATCCTAGAGCATTAACTCTTTCATCAATATATGTATCAAATGCCGTATCATCTAATATAAGATTAGCATACTTATTTCTTGCATAGTCATCTTTAAACTTAAAGTAATAATAAGTCTTTGAATTAGCTCTTATATCAGAATCAGTTATAAGATTCGTTGTACTATCAGTTTCAAGAGTGCTCTCATCTACAAGATTGCCATCTGTATCAAAATAAGCATTCCTACTTTCATACAATTCACTTGCAAGTAAATCATATGCAAAGAAATTATTTGCATTAATATCACATGTAAACGATACTCCACTTGCTGCACTGTCATTAAGAGCTGACGGATTCTTAGAGCCATTAGTAAGCAGCTTTTTAGGTATCATATATATTTCCTGATTAATATTAACTGCTGAAGATTCACCTGTGGCATATGCCCTGTCATCTGAAAACTTAATATAAGCACGACCTGCAACATACAATTGACCAATTGATCCAAATGCAATATGTGAATTAAGTCCGTTAACAATAATTGCACTACTATAATTAGGTCTCTGCTTTGCAAGATTTCCTTCCTCATAGCCAAATCCAAAGAACGAACCATTAATATTAACTTCAGAATTTTCTCCATCAACAGTAAGGTCATCCTGAAGATTTAAAGTTGCACTACTTGAATTAATAGTAACGCCATCAGCCACATTAATATTCTTTGCCCATAAAGAGGTATTGTTTGCAGAAAATCCTGAATTATTGTTAGCTTCAATATTACCGCCACATACAAAATATCCACCAGCCATTGTAAGACTAGCACCCTCATTAATTGTAAGTGCTGTTCCCTTAGTAGATGAGCCAGTTCCTGCATATGCACTTCCGCTTATAGTTGCTGAAGCATTTTTAGGTAAAATAATTCCGCCATTACCTACAAGAGAATAATCTGCAAAACATAATGTTCCAACTTTATCATCATTCTTAAAATCAATTTCAATATCAGGCATACCAACTGCACCATTGAAAGTGATATACGAATAGTTTCCACTGTTATCAAGATATTTAACTACACAGTCATAAAATCCTACAGCATACGAATAAAGAGGATCAACTCCCGAAACATCAAATGTAATCTTAGTTACTTTTTCAACTGAAAGCTTTGTGTTATCCTCGATATAATTATTAAGAGTTGATATAAATGATGTATAAATCTTTTTTTCATCAACCTGAGTATCATCAGCTGTCCACGAGGCAATAGTAAATGAACCTGTTGGACGTGCAAGATAGAAATCAATCTTAGTATCAGCATTAGGTACACCATTAAACAACTGCATTTTATTTAATAAGTCCTTAGTATACTTCTGTCTCATCTGCTGATTAGCTTCTTTATTATTGACAGTTGCTCCTGTTGAATTAGTACTGTATAACTTGGTAAGTTCCTCTTCATATGCAGTATTAAAACATTCAACAGAAATAACACCAAGTGCAGCCCTTACTTCATCAACAGCTTCTTCCGCTGTATAAAATGATTTAGTAGACTGACTTGAAGCCATCTTCATTCTGAGATTTATCATTGTAGTTGTTGTAATAAGCGTAGATAATATCAGTACGAATGATGTCATCAACAGTACTATTACAATAGTAGAACCAGAATTATTCTTTTTACCTTTAAATAATACTTTTCCCATATTCTATCCTCACTCTTTTACTGACTAATCTTCCTTGGTTGTAGTAAGTGTTGTAATCTTCTCCGCCGTTGGCTCTGCATTACTATCAACAATTTCATTAATTTCTTTTTCAACATCTTTCCAAAGCCATACATCTACAGTCATCTGATATAATACATTTTTATTATTGATATGCTTTGTAAGAGCGCTATTTTTCTCTCCCCATCTCTCTATATTAGAGTAAACAGTCACCGGAGTTGTACCATTAGCACTTGAAATTGCATTAACACCATTAATATAAACATTAGAAATATTAGTTGCCATTTTCTTATAAACCGGGCTGCCTGCAACCGTTGATGTATCAACCACCTTTTCCATCTCAAAAAGGTACACATTAATATCTTTAATCACATGATCTGCACTTGTCATTGAAAATGATGCTGGATAATCATAATTAATATTAATTCTCTCAGTTGCAACAGAGCCTGATGTCATCTCAGTCTCTGTAACAGTATCTGTATAAGACTTTCCACTGACAGCCTCTCCCTGATAAGGAGTGTAAAAGATATACATATTCTTAGCATTATCTTTAAGTTCCCCGGATATTGTATAAACAGTAGATGTTCCTGAACCAGTTACATGTGCCGGGAATTCCCATGTAACCATATCCATCGAACGATCAGTATAATCAGGATACTTTCCTGCCTCTTTTATATACTTATAAGTAACATTAATCGATATATCCTGTGTAAAATAATTAGAACTTTTTTCTTTAATTGATATAGTAACATCTATCGTCTTAGAAATATCTGTTCTGCTAACTGCTGTCTTGTTCAAACCAGAAAAATACTTAATTGCTTCTGCATCTGCCGAATCGTCTCTATATACATAACTGTTACTTGCTGTAATATCTGCATATACAGAAATACCAGCAGAATTGATATCATTATTAGTTTTAAGATTACCAGCCGAAGCATCAGCACTCGAATTATATGGATTACCATTAAATCTGGTTCTTATAAAATATTTTTCTCCATCAACGCTTGTAAAATACTGCTTACCTTTATCTGCCACCAAATAAGTATTACTGCTTGTACCAAGCGTCTGATAATTATATTTACCTTCTCCATCAGCAAGATTATCTATAGAAGTAATCCTTGCTTCCTCAACAATATTATTAATTGCTGTATTCGCATTTTCTGTTCTTCTAGCCTTGGCATTAATCCTTGCCGCATTAGAAAATGTACTTAAAACTGGCAGAGATATGATTGCAAGTATAACAATTGCAATGAGAACTTCCACCAATGAAAATCCTGAATCATTCAATTTTTCTTTTCTAATGAATAAACTCATATCCCTCTCCCTTTATATTCATTAATTAGTCAGTTGTAAGACTTCCTGATGAGAATATATTCTCTGTTCCTGTCTTACTGTTAAATTTTGGTTCTGAGAACTTTCTGTCACCACCCTCAATAGAATAAAGTGAAATAACTGCTGTTCCTGAAACCATTCCTGTTCCATCTCCATATGAAGCAGCAAGTGAATCAATAGTACATTTACTTGCATATGTATTAATATACTTAATAAAGTGCTTCCACTGATCATAGTTACCTTCATAAGAAATATTAATAGTAGTCTTATATCCCACATAGCTTGATGTATAAGAACTTGTACCATTAGTATTGCTTGAAGCAATCTGACCAAACTTGTATATAGATGTCTTTGGTGATAAGGACAAACTCTTAACCCATGTTCCTGTAACATCTTCTGTCTTATTAAAGAATTCAATAGTATTAGGCTGTGAACTTCCTGAATCATATTTATCCATAAGCACATTATAAGCCTTTGATAATCTATCTGTATCTGTAATATACTTCTGTTTGTTATTATTTTTTTCTTTCAGATCTTTCTTAGTAACTTCCAGGCTTGTCTTCTTATTTGATAATGTATCAACCTGCGATGACAAATTAGAATAACCAAAGAAATATGCAAGTGCCATAATAAGAACTGCCATAACAACTATCAATAATTTTTTATCTCTCTCTGAGATTTTTAACATTCCTTTTAACTTATCTTTATCCATCTGTCACCCCTCCTACTTTGATGTACTAGTTGATGCACTAGTCTCCTGTGTTGAATCAGCAGTTCCACCTACAAATGTACATGATAATGAGAATGTAGCCTGTGAAATTCCCTGACTATCTTTACTTTCACTTATTGTAGGAACATCAACATTAAGAACAGCCGGATTCTTCTCAAGCTGTTGTATAAGTAATGCAACTGCCGCTTTGCTTCCTGCTTTACCTGAAATTGATACCGCACCAGAACTTATTGTTAAACCAGATATAACAACATCACTTGGCATATTTTTTTCAAGATAGTCAACAAAATCCTGCAATGAATCATCACTGTCTGCTGTAAGTGCTGCAAATGCAGCTACATCATTGTACTTATCCTTAACATCATAATAAGAATTAACCAGATCATTAATTGAACTTAACTTCTTAATATCTTTATTTAATCCCATAATCTGGGTATTAAGTGCAACAACCTGAACAAGTGGAATTAAAACAAGTAACGCTGAAACAGCAACTGCACCAATAAATCCCACTATAACCATCTTGGTATTTTCCTTTTTAGTACCAGCTTCCTGCATCTTTCTAGGAACGAAATCAACAGGATCAACTACTGCACCTAAGTTAGTAACATAACTTGTAAGAGTTGCCTCTTCTACATATGCTTTCTTATCAAGAACAATACCCTTAAGGCTCTCAACCTTAGTTATTGGCATATTCAACTCATTAGAAAGAAGTGTTGCAAATCCTTTAATTGTTGTTGAATGTCCGATAAGATAAGCCTTCTGGATTGAAACTCTGTTTCTTGATACATAGTAGTCAATTACTCGGTTGATATTACTTGCCATATATCTTAATGACTCAGTAACCTCATCGCCATCAAATCTTGAATGGAGAAGTGTCTCATTCTGAAGCTTTGTTGTAGCTGCATCATACTTAAGGCCATACTTATCCATAACCGCATTTACAAGCATTGACTTTCCATAAGGAACCATACGCTGTAACTGTAATACATTTTCCTTGAATATATTGATTACAGTACCATCATTCTCTACCTGAATAACAAGACTGACTTCCTCGCCAATCTGCTGTTTCATAATCTGGTATGTACTGTTACCTGCATAATCAACAAATGCGACTTTAAGTCCCAACGCCTTGGCAAGGTCGTAATATGATTCAACAACCTCTGAAGGAACAGCTGCAACCATAATCTTTAACTTCTTCTGTCCCTGATCTTCTATTTCCTGAAGAACTGTGTGCTGGATAATATATTCATCCATATTAACAGGGAAATACTCAGTTGCATTAGCCTGAACAATTTTTTCTATTTTATTAGCTTTAACATTAGGAATAAGGACTTCCTTAGTAGCAAGCCTTGGCGAACTGATAGAAAATACTACACTGTTAGAATTGAATCTGTGTTCAACAAGTACTCCTTTAATTGCATTTGAAAGAGTATCAATATCTACAAGAATACCATCCTCATAGCACCCTTCAGGTGCAGGAATAGTAACAGTCTTATGAACAGTACTGTTCTTTCCCGATTTAGTGATTTCACATATCTTAATATACTCGTTATTAATAACGATACTTACTAATTTGCCTTTGGCTTTAGCTGCAGCCATAAATCCTCCTATCCAGCTCCCCACATAATAAGCTAATCAATCTAGTTTAATATATATAAATTCTCTGTCTCCATCATTGGTATCTTAATAATTAAAATCCCATTAATGACAGATAACAGTTAATTATATTCGTACCAAAAAGCATGGCTATCGTAAGCCCTGCACACAAATATGGTCCAAATGCAAGCACATGCTCTGCATTAGTAACCTTCATACGGATGGAATGAATGACTGCACCTAAGATGCAGCCAATCAGAAATGCCAGGATTATGCACTTCCATCCTAAGAATAATCCTGCAAACGCCATCAGCTTAATGTCTCCACCACCGAAAGCGTCAACTCCTTTTATTGCCCGTCCAACGAATAAGCAGACAAACATAAATCCACTTATAACACAAAACCCTATTAGGTAATCTAATAGGTTCTTGTGGTCTAATATTATTCTTATAACTCCCAGCACACCAATTGCCACATTAAGTGAAAATGGTATTTCGAAAGTTCTCCAGTCTATGACTGAAATAACAAGAAATATCGAAAACGCAAAACACATAAGTATACTTACCGGATTAAATCCGTGCACTAAGAAAACTATCACATACATTATTCCATTGGTCGCTTCAATGATTGGATACTGTGGTGATATCTTTGCTTTACAATGTCTGCATTTTCCGCCTAATATTATGTAGCTCACCAGTGGTATGAGATCATACCACTGGATTTTCTCGCCACATGTCATACAATGCGAATGTTCTGTAGCTATATTCTCTTTTAAAGGTAATCTGTAAATCAGTACATTCAAAAAACTTCCGAATACGGTACCGTATAGAAAGATAATGAAGTACAGTAATATTTCGTATTGCATAGTTCTTAGGTCCTTAGGTTTTTGTTAAATATGTAGTGTTGATTACTCTGAAATGAAGTTTCCTGAGTTTCTCTTGCAAGCAATAGCTGATGTATCAGCATATGCATTATATGCTCCTACTGATACTTTTCCATTTTTATCAATAACAACCTTGCACACCTTATTCTTTGCAGCAGATGATTTAAATTTAATACCACCAGCTAATGTAGCAGACATTTCTTCTGACATTGATGCTCCTGCTCCTGCATATGCTGTATTGCCATTAGATACTGAAAAACTTCCGCCATCAGCATACTCAGCTGCAACACCTTCATTTGACATAGCTGTTATTACTGCCTGTCTTACTGAATCAAGGTTCTGAAGATCTGTAGATTCTCTTGACTTTTCAACATTTCTGATAAGTGTTGGTGCAAGTACTCCAACAAGTACTGCCATGATTGCGATAACTACGATAAGCTCTACTAAAGAGAAACCTTTGTTACCTAATTTTTTCTGTGTTTTTTTCATGTTTCATATCTCCCTTTTGAAATATATTTATATAAATCTGCCATCATAAGCGACATTCATGGCAGATTATATATCTTATTCAACAACCATATTAATATTTGATTTTGTCGTTCCAGCGCCCTCTGCCTCAACTTTAACTTTGCTCCCATAAAATATGGTTATCTTTATCTTAGCATCTTTACATGCCTTTGACTTAAATTGCGCATTAAGAATGCCATCTGAATCAAGTTCTTTTCTTAGTTCTTTATCAAGATTGGTATTCTCGTCATTTATATTATCCATATATGTCACATATGGTGTCGTCTCATCAACAACCGTAACATATTGTGAATATACATGTTCCGTGGACAAAGCCGTAACAACTGACTGTCGTACAGTATCAAGTGTCTGGACATCAACTGATTCTCTTGATTTTTCAACATTTTTTATAAATGTAGGAGCCATTACGCCTATCAAAACAGCCATAATAGCAATGACAACAACAAGTTCAACCAAAGAAAATCCCCTGTTATCTGCTTTTTTCATATTTAGCAATCACCTCATATAATAGTCATCTTTTTCATCAAGAACTACCAAGTGTATTATATAACTGAATCATAGGCTGATAGATTGCCATAATTAACAGCACTACTACAAAAGCCATAAGAACAATAATAATTGGTTCCATAAGCGATGTAAGTGTCTGTGTCTGTACCTCAACTTCTTCTTCATAATATGTAGCAGAATTGGTAAGCATTTCTTCGACATTACCTGTCTCCTCACCAATGCCTACCATATGTACAACCATCGCCGGAAACAACCCTGTTGACTTTAACTGATTAGAAAGTGGTAATCCAAGCGATACTCCATTCTTAACCTTCTGTAAACCATCATAAAATAGAACATTTTTCATAGTTGATGCAGATATTTCAAGTGCATCAATCATTGGCATACCTGCCTGCAGAAGTGTACTCATTGTTCTTGCAAATGAAGCACATGCCGACTTGGTCTGTAATAATCCAAATACAGGTATTTTAAGTTTCAGTTTATCAAGATTATGTCTTCCATCATCCGTACGCTTATACATCTGAATTCCAACCACAATTCCAACTACGACTATTATGTATATATACCAATAATTCTTCAGGCTGTTACTCATTGCAAGAATTGCTTTTGTTGTAATAGGAAGTTCACTATCAAGATCTTCGAACATCGTCATAAAGCTTGGAATAACGAATGTAAGCATTACAATAACTACGCCAATCATTACGCATATAAGAACTATTGGATACATCATTGCTTTTTTTACGATTCCATTAAGCTTGGCATCCTTTTCGAACTGTACAGCCATTCGTGTAAGTGAATTTTCCAGACTACCAGATGCCTCACCTGCTCTTACCATATCGATAAGGATACTTGGAAACGCATCATTCTGTCGCATCGAATCAGATAAACTCTCACCCTTTTCAACATTAGCCTGTGTCTCCACAATTGCCTGCTTTAACTTCTTATTCTCTGTCTGTTCTGCAAGCATCTCAAGTGCATTAATAACACTTACACCCGCTTTCAGGATACTTGCAAACTGTCTGCAGAATACACTCATATCTCTAGCAGGAATCTTTTTCCCTTTAAATATAGGAATATTAATATCCTTATCAAGTGCTCCCTGCTTGCCAACAGATACCGGAACAAGTCCTTGTTCCTTTATCTTTCTTGCTGCTTCTTCTTTACTTTCAGCCTCAACTGAACCTTTTACATCTTTTCCAGCGGAATTCACCGCCTTGTATGAAAAAGTCTCCATACTTCTCTCCTCATCATTACTAGGATTTCTATCCCAAATTGTGCTATTAGTATAACATAATCATACACATTTAACAATATTTTCATCAAAATAAACAATATTTAACTAAATAAAATAAACACTTTTCTTATATCATATTATGTCAACGAATTAATACACTCCAAAAGGGGGATATTGCCACTACAACTATATTAATTCAATCTATAAATATTAACAGGTCTTCCAAATGTCGCATCAACACCCACCTTTTGGATTTGATTTGTTATCTCTAGTTTGTTAAAGTATTCCAAAAATTCTTTTTCTGTATGCTCTTCTTCTTTGTTTCTCTCATCAATAACGCTATCTATTCCCAATAAATTGCCAATTGAAGAATTTCCATCAAGATAAGTCAAATCTAATATAAGATACAAAGGATCATTCTCGTTAATTTTATCCGATTTAAAATCAGACTGAAGAGCTTTATCATAATTAGTCACATAATAATTCTGTGTATTATATATTTCACATGTATAGCATGTCATAAGCCATGTTTCTTCCGTAACAATTATGCAGTTAGCATTGTTTTCCAGTTGCGTCAGAGTTTTTCCTTCTTCATAATGTTTAAAGAAATAAGGATGGCTTGATAGAATTATACTCAGTACAGAAAACACAACGCACAATATTACGCAAATAATATTATATATTTTAGCCTTTTTAACAATCACTGATAATATCTTCCAGCTCAATGTAGTAGCAAATACAGCCATAACCGGATAAATCATAAAAATATATCTTGTAGTACAATCTCCCATTGCATATGTAGATGTTCTGGCTGCTGCTATCAAAACAACAAACGCAACCGTGCATATCATAACTATATATGTATATTGAATATGCTTTATATTATTTTTCAAATTTATAAAAACATTTTTTATTTTTTTCTTAGCTTGCTTATATTTTTCCTCTTTCCTAACCAAAAAGCATATTGGAATAATAAAAAAAGCCGCTATCAATATTCCATATAAGACATATGTCCAAAACATTGTTTTCCATATAGAATTATGAACTCCAAACAAATCATTTGTTAAATAAGCCCAATAAATTTTATTTTGCCATACCGTCGAAAGACTTTTGGCTCTGTATGTTAATTGGTTACTATCCCCTATTATCTGACTGATTCTGCTTGGAAATACAGCAAAAGATATTGTCACACTAGACAGCATCATGAATCCGAATGCAAAAAATTTTTTAATCTTTTTGCTTATCAGATAATACAGGCAATACATAACTGTAATAATAAATGCAAAAGGTAAAAACAGATTTAAAGTAAAACAGCCCAATATATTAATCAGAAATATTTTCAAATACAGCTTCCATTGTCCGCTGTTATTTTCTTCATATAACTGGTGCATATAATACAAAAGCATTACTCCAAACATTACTGCAACTGCATAGATTCTCAAAAATACAACTATATTACAAGCTCCAGCCGTAAAACCAAAGAAAAAAACAGATAGCAATCCTGCATTTTCGTTTTTTGTTACGCTTCTTGCCAATTTATAAATATATATTTGCATTATAATAAAGCATGCCAGATTCAATCCAAAGCAATACCACTTTGACCATTTCCCCAAAAAGAACGAACATACAAAATGTAATAGCATATATCCCAACGGAGGATTATAATCATTAGCTGCATTTTTATATACCGCAGCATAATTAAAAATTTCATTCTTATCTACTGTTATATATCTTCTCAACACATCTGTGCTTACCCATTCATCACAATTTTTTGGTTCCCTGCCTACATCCGTTGAATATACATGTTTTCCTTCTGTACTATTAGCAAATCCATAATTCCACAATTCATCAGAATGATATCCTTGTTTTTCAACATTAAATACACATGCAATATATATAACCTGAATTAATATAATCACCACCAACATCAGATAATTTTTATTTATTTTATTCATCATCAATTATTTCCTTTTTATAATTTAATAAATCAAAAGCATTATTTTAAATATAAAGTAATGTTCTTGTATTTTATATCATACTTTCCCGCATAACTACATTCTAAAAGTAGGGTTATTTTAAATATTATAATATACAAAATCAATTTTATCCACTACAATGCATGTAAAAAGGCAGTTCAAAACCATCTTAATAGTTTCAAACTGCCTTGCATCTGTTTTATTTCTATCATTCCTTATCTGGAACCTTAAACCCTGTATTAACCATATTCGCTCGAAGCTTTTCTACACTTATACCAAGTTTTTCCGCTCCCTTTTCCATACTTATGCTCTTATCCTCCACAAGCGAATATATCATCCGGTTGCTGCCCAAATTAATTCCTTTTTCTATCCCAATCTGAATTCCCCTGTCCTCAAGCCTCTGTGCAACATCACACATATTGCTCACTCCTTCCTTATCTGCCAATAACTTTTCATACCTGTTATCCCCGGTCATAACCGATAAGAATTTAAGTATCTCATCCACATGCTTAATAGCCGTCTTGTCATCCGGTATGTAATCTTTATTCTTTCTCTTGTTAACAAAGAAATTAGCAACTATCTTAAAATCACTTTTAAATTTCGATATCTGCTCATCCGTCAGCCATGCTATCTCAAACACATTGGCTTTAACATCATTGACATACTTATCCAGACCATCCGGCACATTTATCAGTGATTTAATATTAGATGGCGCTGTCCACTTTCTGTCTGTTCCATAATACAATACCATCGTTATTACAGGCACTATTGTTTTATTATCATGCTGTCCCCTGTATGAAGCGCCCTCATAGCCAAATATCCTTACCGGCATCCTGCTCTCAACCTTCGTCTGATTCTCTATGCCATAAAGAACTATGTCTGTGTCACCTTTTCTCCAGTATTTCGCAATATCTCTTTCCTGCTCATGCAATTTCCCGGAATCATCCTTATACTGTGAATGAACTGTTGTATTAACCAGTGAACACTCTTCAACAGTATCTTCCCCATCAAACAGCAATACATTAACTATATCAGCAAATATATCATTGTTATCCTCCAAAACCTTTTCTGATAAATCCTTTTGTTTCATTTGTCTGTATCAGTCAGATATAACCTTTTAATCATCTTAACTATATAATTAATATACACTTTTGTCAATACCGTAATTGCGATATTTTAAATAAAAAAGTTATTACAACCGATGTCATTAATATAACACCGGTTATAACAACATTCTTTCTTATATTACTTCTCATTAGTTCCCTTTAAATTTTCCATGAACTCTTCAAGTTCTTCCCTTGCATTATCACTAAGTTCCTGATATGTCTCAATCAGCATATATTCTTTTGAATCTTTGTCAACAGCCACATAATCTACCTGCTTGCGCGAATTACTCTTGCCTTCTGATCCTGTAAGAAGCTGATACGGTGATACGCCTAATACCTCACATATTATCATTATCTTATCTGCTGATGGATTATTTCCTTTTCTTTTCCAGTCACTGACCGTACTCTGGGAAATTCCTGTCTTGCTGACAAACTCTGCCTGAGACATTCCTTTTTCTTCAAGATACTTATATACTCTCTCACCTATCTGCATTTTTCACCCTTGAATTAATTATCATACTCACACATTAGAAGAACTGATTAACTCTCTTCGTAACATAACCAACATCCTGTGCATAACTTACCGCATTCTCCGCATCAATAATTCCTTTATTATACAAATCAAGAAGTGCATCATCCATAGATATCATTCCGTCTTTTCTGCCTGTCTGAAGAACACTTGTAATCTGATAAGTCTTAGCCTCTCGGATAAGATTCTTTATAGGAATAGTTCCATGCATTACCTCAAATGCAGCTACTCTTCCTCTCCTGTCGGCTGTCGGTATAAGCTGCTGTGAAATAACAGCTTCAAGAACAACCGCAAGCTGGATTCTTATCTGCTGCTGCTGGTGTGGCGGAAATACATCAATAATTCTGTCGATAGTTGCCGCCGCTCCGATTGTATGAAGTGTTGACAATACAAGATGTCCTGTCTCAGCAGCTGTTATAGCTGTTGATATAGTCTCAAGGTCTCTCATCTCACCAACAAGAATAACATCCGGATCTTCTCGGAGTGCTGCCCTTAATGCATCTGCATAAGAGCGTGTATCAAGTCCGATTTCTCTCTGGTTAATCATGGCTTTGCGGTGGCTGTGAAGATACTCTATAGGATCTTCCAGTGTTATTACATGTGCATTACGGTCATCATTAATCCTGTCAATCAGTGAAGCTAACGTTGTAGACTTACCTGATCCGGTAGGTCCTGTTACTAGCACAAGTCCTCTCTTCTTGGAATGTAGGTCAATAACAGACTTAGGTACGCCAAGACTTTCCGGTGAAGGAATTTCTGTTCCTACAATTCTCATTGCACATGCAACCGAACCTCTCTGTCTGAACACATTAACTCTGTATCTGCCTATATTCGGGATTGAGAAGGAGAAATCCAGTTCTCCTCTGTCCTTAAAAAGATTCTCCTGTCTCTCATCCATAATATCAAGAATAAGTTTTTCACAATCTGCCGGAGTAAGCTTAGGATATTCAAGATCAACAAGTTCTCCATTAATTCTTACTCTCGGAGGAAGTCCTACTGTAACATGGACATCACTCGCCTTTTTTTCTTTTGCTATTGTAAGCAGCTGCTCTACCGTAAACATAATACAACCCCCATCATGCAGCCATTAATCAATCTGCTCTAATTCTATTTCAACAATTTCATTGTCATCTGCCATGCTGGCTGATGAACTAACTGCTGGTGATACTGATGTTGCTGCTGACGCTGCCGGTTTCTTAGCTGCTCCGGCATTCTTTGCATTAGGCTGTGAATCATCTTCCTCTGCCTCATAAGTAGCCTTAACCATCTCAGCAATTGTTGTAACACCTTCCTTAACAGCATTAGTAGCTGCCATCTTAAGGGTATTCATTCCCTCACTGATTGCCTGCTTCTTAATCTCATCCGCATCAGCATGTCTGGAAATAAGTCTCTTAATTGAAGGTGTTATCTTCATAATTTCATATATACCAAGTCGTCCAAAATAGCCTGTTCCGTTACATAACTTACAGCCGCATGGCTCATATACTGTAAATGGTTCATCCGGATCAAGACCTAACATTTCCTTCTCAGCCACACTTGCCTCTTTAGGCATCTTGCAATCACACAGCTTTCTTACAAGTCGCTGTGCAATAATACCAACAAGTGAGTCAGCAATAAGATAAGACTCAATTCCCATATCTTCAAGACGGGCAACAGAACTTGCCGTACTGTTAGTATGCAATGTACTAACAACCAAGTGACCTGTGATAGATGCTCTTACCGCAATCTCAGCAGTCTCACCATCTCGGATCTCACCGATCATGATAATATCCGGATCCTGTCGGAGGATTGATCTTAATGCAGTTGCAAATGTAAGGTTAGCTTTATTATTAACCTGAACCTGATTAATACCATCAATATTAGCCTCAACTGGGTCTTCAACAGTAATAATATTAACATCTTCTGTATTAAGTTCACTTAATGCAGTATAAAGAGTTGTAGATTTACCAGATCCTGTAGGTCCTGTTACAAGAATAATTCCATGTGGATTCTTTAATATATCATCAAATACCTTAAGATCAGCCGATGTAAGTCCAAGTTTTGATTTATCAATGTTAAATCCTTCCTTGGACGCAATTCTCATAACGCATTTCTCGCCATATACTGTAGGAAGATTAGATACTCGGATATCGTACTCTCTTCCATCTACGTTAATGGTAATACGTCCATCCTGTGGTTTTCTCTTCTCAGAAATATCCATTCCTGACATAATCTTGATACGGGTTGTAATAGCACCAAGAAGTGTATTATCGTACTGGATAATTTCACGAAGATTACCATCTATTCTGTATCTTACACGGATATCTCTTTCCATCGGCTCAATATGTATATCAGAAGCTCTCTGTCTTACAGCCTGCTCAATTACACTATTGATAAGCTGAACAATAGGCGCATTCTCAATCTCTTCTCTTCTCGCCTTGTCTTCTTTAGTTTCTTCTCTTACAGTCTCGCCCTGCTCTTTCTTATACAGATCCACAATACTCTGTGCCTGTTTCTGTCCAAACGCCTTATCTAAAAATGCATTAATATCAGTTGCATTAGCAAGAACCGGAACAACCTGTTTACCAGTTACAATATTAATGTCATCCATGGCAAGAATATTAGTAGGATCAGCCATGGCAACCCTGATTGCTCCAGGATTATCAGGTGCATCACCTAATGGTACGAGAGTGTACTTTCTCATAATATTCTCATCTAACATAGACAGAACATCATCACTTATCTCCGTCTCTCGCATATCAACAAAATCAATCCCCAGACTGTCGCAAAGTGCCTCATTAATATCTCTCTGTGTAGCATATCCCAATGCTATAACCATCTCACCGAGCATCTTCCCCTGCTCTCTCTGTCTTGAAAGTGCAGTCTGTAACTGGTTCTCATCTATAATTCCCTTTTTAACAAGAACATCACCCAATCTAACTTTCTTTCTGTAATTCACCTTCAACCTCTTTCCGCAGGCAGTCTCCACTCCTGCTATTGCGCATTTATAGTAAGATTATATCACATCAACATACAATATACAAACAGCTATTTAACCTCTTTTATAGTATAGTTGTCACTTTTACTGCCAATACATTCACTGTAAAGTGAATCGTAATCTGTACTGCAGACATACCTCTTTTCTTCATTATCATGGTTCATATCAAATGTTCCATCTGCATTTATATAAGCATTGCTATATGAAAATGCAAAATAAACCGTTTTGCTGTCTTCAGAGTCAGATATTGTCGCTGAAGCAGTTATATATATGTAATTATTAGTCTCTCCAGCATTCACTTTTTTCTGTAAATAATATATTCCAGTAATCTTTGCATCACTGCATGTTTCCTCATTAACATGATACAGATAGGCAGTATCCTTTGTTGCTTTATATAACATATGAAATGTGTTATCTGCCGTTTCTTTATTAATTGTCTCAAGAACTTCTTTGCTAACCTGTTCTATAACTTTTTTATCAATCAGCGATACATCATCAACATATTCCGGAAGCTTGTCTGCATTATAAGAAGTTTCTATATTATGTACAAGAAATCCGTGTCTTGCAATATCTTCATAAGAAGTATTGCATGTTATCTTCACTGAATCCCCAAGACTTATATTGTCTTTTTTATCAGGAGTAAATGTAAGTCCTGACAGATACTCATCTTCCCAGTTATTAGTGATAACAATGCCAGCCTGCGGACTTACACCGGTAAATGTAACATCAATCTTATCAAACAATTCCACAGATGTTCCTTTTGATATTCCTGATGCTTTTATCTTCTTATTGCCGCCTCCCATGCTGACTCCCACTGCATCCTCATATTTTTTATCAACCTCAAGCCTTACTTTATAAGTATCACCATTGGCAATATCTTCTTCATCTGTACTTGTTTCTATAGAAGCAATCAGCATTTTAACATTGTATGATTTATCTGAATCGGTACTTTTACCCATAAGCTCCTTATACAACTTATCCTTATTAAGAGTAAACACCGGTTTTGCATATCCGTTAGCACCTTCATAACTTATAGTTATATAATCCCACACATCAAACTGCTGTGAATGGATAAAAAGTGCAACAGCAATTACCGCTATCACTCCAGCCGCTGCAATAATCAGTCCTACGCGGCGTTTCTTAATTGTCCGTCCCATAAACTGGAACTCCTTCTTAATCTCCTTTTCAATTGCTTCACCCTTATGTGAAAATTCTTTTAACTCCATATCATACTCCTACTGGTCTTGTCGCCTCTCTTAACATATCCTTTTCTTCTCCATCAAAATACGACTCAAGTGTCTTATATACTCTTTCCTGATACTTATTGAGCCGCTCAATATCCACAGCATCAAGATAATTTACATCAACAAGTTCTAAATCTATCGGAACAACTGTAAGCATATCAAACTTTAAAAATGTGCCATATTCATTGTCGAAATCTTTCTGACATACAATCTCATTTTCAATTCTTATACCGAACCTGCCCTCAATGTATACCCCCGGCTCATCAGATGTAACCATTCCCTCTTCAATAACTGCAAGATCATTCTTGCCCGGATTGTGCTTCCATCGAAATCCATTAGGACTCTCATGCACATTTAAAAGGTATCCTATTCCATGTCCTGTTCCGCAGCGGTAGTCCATTCCAACATTCCACAGTGGTGCTCTGGCAAGAATATCAAGACTGAAACCGTTACAGCCTTTCAGAAATTTTGCATTCGCCAGGCCTAACATGCCTTTAAGTGTAAGTGTGTAATACATCTTCATCTCATCAGTCACAGGTCCAAGTGCTATTGTTCTTGTTATATCAGTTGTTCCACGCATATACTGTCCGCCAGAATCCACAAGCAGCATGCCTTCCGGCTTTAAGACGGCCGCATTGGTTTCATCTGCATGGTAATGCATCATTGCAGCATTTTCATTATATGCACTGATTGTGTCAAAGCTTAGTTCTATGTAATCTTTTATATTGCTTCTTAAATTATCAAGATATGCCGCCGCATCTGCCTCTGTTATATTACCTGATGCAACATTTTTCTTAAGCCAGAATATGAATTTTGTTACAGCCACGCCATCGTCAACATGTATGCTGTATAGATTCCTTATCTCTGTCTCATTCTTTATTGCCTTAGAAAGCATTGCCGGATTGTCAGACAGTACTGCTTCCACATCTCTTCCAGACTGTATAAGCTGATATATACGCATATTCACACGTCTCTTATCAATAAGCACTTTTCCATTCATTCTGGCAATGTCTTCATATATGCTGTCATATGGCAGCACCTCTACACATGCTTCCCCGAATTTTGCCAGTGTCTTATCATCAAACCTGTCCTTATCAGTATATATGTATGCTTCATCCTTAGTTATCACTGAATACGCCATAATAACAGGGTTGCACTCAACATCGCATCCCCTTATATTGAATGTCCAGCATATGTCGTCAAGCGTTGCCATAATATGTATATCAGCATTTTTATTATCCATGTACTTTCTTATTCTTGAAAGCTTGCTTATTATGCTTTCTCCTGAATACTCTTCATCAAGATAAAATGCTTTGCTGTGTGGAAACGCTGCCCTGTCCTCATATATATTCTCAATTGCATCAAAATCATACAAACAGCCTGCTCCTGCTTTTTTACATATATCAGACAGCTCAATTCCTTCTTCAGCCGGCATGGTTCTTCCATCAAATCCCATGCTCATTCCATCTTTAACTATACTCTCACAGTACTGTGCCACATTCATAACACCCGGAGCGCCGACCCTCATCAGTGAAAAGCCTGTCCCTTCAATCTGCTTTTCAGCCTGCACGAAATATCTTCCGTCAGTGAAAAGCCTTGCATCATCCTGTGTTATAACAGCCGTTCCGGCAGAGCCTGTGAATCCGGTAACGAATTCTCTTTCCTTAAAATAATCTCCTGCATACTCTGATATATGGTAATCACCTGTTACTACTACATATATATCAACGCCTTCTGATTTCATGATATCCCTTACCTTAGATAATCTGCCTGCTATTACCTTTGCATCTGTAATCTGCATTACATGTCCTCCTGACTATATTATCATATAAGTTTCCGCTCAATAAGCACTTCTCTTAATTTGCCAAGTGCCTTTTTCTCTATTCTGCTCACATAGCTTCTGCTTATTCCAAGCCTGTCAGCAAGTTCATTCTGTGTGCATTCTTTTGCACCAAAAAGTCCATACCTGTATTTTAATATCTCTATCTCTCTTGGTGCAAGTACCTTTTCTATATTACCATATATACACTTAATCTGCTCATAAAACATATAATCTT
>OHBM01000092.1_pt1 | contig 68228 bp, 70 predicted proteins | sample 1577251 | NCBI WGS metagenome assembly OHBM01 (sample SAMEA3541557, study PRJEB24748) | human gut metagenome | biome: human gut; feature: human-associated habitat; material: faeces | place: China | collected 2012 | reverse complement strand
TAAGTATACTTAGAAAGTTTAATAATAGATGTGAAAATATGGATGATTTATTTCAAATTGGATGTGTTGGTCTTGTTAAAGCAATAGATAATTTTGATATAGATTTAGGAGTACAATTATCAACATATGCTGTTCCTATGATACTTGGAGAAGTTAAAAGATATTTAAGAGATAATAATCCTGTTAGAATTAGTAGAAGTATAAAAGATACTGCTTATAAAGTCTTAAAAGAAAAAGAAAGATTAACTATGGAAAATGGTGTAGAACCTACAAATAGTGAACTTGCTAAAATACTTGGAATTGAAGAATATGATATTGTTGTAGCGTTAGAATCTCTTATTTCTCCGGTTAGTTTATTTGAGCCTATATATAATGATGGAGGAGATACAATATATTTATTCGATCAAGTAGAAGATAAAAAATCAAATTGTGATGTTGATATGAAAGTAGCTTTAGAAAAAGCTATTAATAAACTTAGTAAAAAAGAACAGTTTATTTTAGAAAATAGATTTTTTATAGGTAAAACACAAATGGAAATAGCAGATGAAATAGGATTAAGTCAGGCTCAAATATCAAGGTTAGAAAAGACTGCTTTAAAAAGAATTAGAAAACAATTGTAAAGAATTGTTTTTTTTACAATAAAATTAAATAGGTGGTATTATGAGATTATCAGAGATGCAACATAAAGATATAATAGATTTAAATGGTAATAAAATAGGAAATATTATAGATGTTAAAATAGATGAAAAAGGTAATTTATTATCTTTAATCGTAGAACAACAAAAAACTTTATTTAGATTTTCTTCGAAAGATATTGAAACAGAAATAACATGGGATAAGATAGAAACAATAGGAGTAGATGTTATTTTAGTTAAAATGTAAATAAACAGTTATTTTATTTACAAATATAATATATTTTGTTATAATTTATGTATAAACTAGGGTTTGGTATGGAGGATATGTATGAAAAAAATATTATATTTATTAATTGGATTATTTTTATTTATTCCATTTAATATTAATGCATTAGCAGAAGCACAAGCAACATTAACTTGTGAAGGGAAAGTTAAACAAAATAGTAATGTAGATTGTACTGTAAAACTTACGGTAATTACTGGTACGATAAAATCATTCGAAGCATCTTTAACTGGGGATGGAACTTATTTTTCTTCTACTTCAAATGCTTTTCAAGAAAATAGTTCTATATCTGATGTTTTTGAAAAAAAAGTACAAGTTTTAGCATTGGAAAAAGCAGGGACTGGTAAAATAACACTTAAAGATATAAAAGCAATGGATGATGAAAATAATGAAGTAACTATAAGTGAAGTTAGTACAACTGTTAAAGTGCTTGATAATAATAGCTTTCTTACTAATATAAAGTTAGATGATAAAAATATTGATACTTATGGTGTTACTTTTGCCCCTAATACAACTAATTATACAATTAATATTACGAAGAAAAGTAGTATTAATATTTCTGTTGAAAAAGCTAGTACTGTATCTGTAACAGGAATAGGAACTAAGAATTTAACATGTGGTGTTAATAATATTGATATAACTACTACTAGTGAAGATAAAACTAAAACAACAACATATAAACTTGTTATTAACAGGACTTGTGATAGCGATACAACATTAAAAAATATTGCTATTTCAAGTGGAAAATTAAATCCGAGTTATGTTGCTTCTACTAGAAGTTATAATGTTGATGTAACTAAAGATATTGATAAAATAACAGTTAATGCCGTAAAAAATAATGAAACACAAAAAGTAACGGGAGTAGTTAAAGATTATGCTTTAAAATTTGGTGAAAATAAATTTACTATAACTGTTGTAGCAGAAAATGGAAATAGTAAAGATTATGTAATAACTGTTAATAGACAAGATACAAGAAGTACAAATAATAATTTAAAAAGTCTTGAAATAGAAGAAGGTAAATTAAATAAAGAATTTAAAAGTGATGTTTTAGAATATCAAATGAAAGTATTATATGATGTTACTAAATTAAATATAAAATATGAAACAGAAGAAGAACATGCTAAAGTTGAAGTACTTGGAGATGTTAATAAATTAAAAGAAAATGAAAATGTTATTACTTTAAAAGTAACTAGTGAAAAAGGTGACGTAAAAGAGTATAAATTAGTTGTAACAAGATTAAAAGAGGGAGAAACTCTTGGAAATAATCCTGATATTAGTGAATTAAATATTAAAGGGTATGATATTAATTTTAGTAAAGATAAACAAGTTTATAGTTTAAAAATAGAAAAAGAAAAAACACTTAATATTGAAGTTATTTTAGAAGATCCAACTTCTTCATATAAAATAACAGGAAATAATGATTTAAAAGATGGAAGTATTATAAAAATTAATACAACAAGTAAAGATGGTTCAACTAGAGAATATCAAATAGTTATTGAAAAAGAAAATAAAATATTTTTATATATAATAGGTACAATTCTTATTTTATCTATCGTAGGATTAATTGTTTATGTTGTAATTAGTAAAATAAAAGAAAATAAAGATAATCCTAAACAACCAAAAGAAAAAGATGTAAAAGTAAAAACAAATATTATAAAAAATAAAAATCAAGAAGAAGTGGATTTAGATAAAATAGAACAACAATTAAAAGAAATTGAAGATAAAAAAAGTAAATTACTTGATGTAACTAAACCTATTAGTATAATTCCAGATAATGTTAATGATTTAACTAAGCAAGAAGAACTTAAAGAAATAAAAGAAAAGCAAGATAATTTACTTGAAGAAGTAAATGCTATAAAAGAACAAATAAAAGAAGAAGGAGTTAAGACTTGTAATATATGTGGTCATAAAATACTTAGTTCTTTAGAAGTTTGTCCATATTGTAAACATAAATTTTAAAAAAAGATAAAAAATAGTTGCAATATTATAAATTATATAGTATATTAATGATGTTCCATTTCTTGGTTTCTAAAAAACCTTGATAACTAAGAAATTGGTGAAATTTTATAAGGAGGTAATAATATGGCTTTAAGTAATGAAAAGAAACAAGAAATTATTAAAAAATATGCAAGAGATGCTAAAGATACAGGTTCAACTGAAGTTCAAGTAGCTATTCTTACTGAAGAAATTAATAATTTAACAGAACATTTAAAAGAACATAAACACGATTATCATTCAAAACGTGGATTATTAAAAAAAGTTGGTAAAAGAAAAAATTTACTTAACTATTTAAAAAATAATGATGTTAATAAATATCGTGAAACTATTGAAAAATTAGGATTAAGAAAATAATGTAGGCACTATTTTTTAGTGTCTTTATTTTTAGTAAAAATGGAGGAAATATGAAAAGAACATTTGAAAAAGAATTTTATGGAAAAAAAATAGTAGTAGAAATTGGAGAATTAGCAAAACAAGCAAATAGTGCATGTTTAGTTAAATATGGAGATACTGTTGTTTTAACAGCGGTAGTTAATGGTAAAGAACCAACAACTGGAGATTTTTTTCCACTTATGGTTTTATATCAAGAAAAATTATATTCAGTAGGTAAAATACCTGGAGGATTTATAAAAAGAGAAGGTCGTCCAACTGAGGCCGCAACACTTGCAGCAAGATTAATTGATAGACCAATTAGACCTTTATTTAAAGAAGGATTTAAAAACGAAGTACAAATAATAAATACAGTATTATCTGTTGATACTGCTTATTCACCAGAACTTACTGCACTTTTTGGATCAAGCCTTGCTTTAACAATTAGTGATTTACCTTTTGAAGGACCCGTTGCAGGAGTAGTTGTAGGAAGAATTAATGGTAAATTTGTTATAAACCCAACACCAGAAGAACAAGAACAAAGTGATATTTATTTAACAGTTGCAGGAACAAAAGATGCAATTAATATGGTAGAATCAAGTGCTAAACAAGTAAGTGAAGAAGATATGCTTGAAGCATTAATGTTTGGACATGAAGCAGTTAAAGAATTAATTTTATTTGAAGAAGAAATTGAAAAAGAAGTAGGTAAAGAAAAGAAAGATTATCCACTTATTAAAATTGATCCTGAAATTAACAGTAGAGTAAGAGATATAATTACAGTAAGAATGGTTAATGCTATTAAAATAGAAGAAAAACTTGCTAGACAAGAAAAAATAGATGAATTAAAAGAAGAAACTAGAAATACATTTAAAGAATTATATAATAATTTAAGTGAAAAAGAATTAGATGAGGTAATTAAGCAAGTTAATGAAGTATTAGAACATATTGAATATGAAGAAATAAGAAGATTAATTACTGATGATAAAATAAGACCAGATGGAAGAAAAACAACAGAAATTAGACCACTTAATTCACAAGTAGATATTTTACCAAGAACACATGGTTCAGCTTTATTTACTCGTGGACAAACACAAGTATTAAGTGTTACAACTTTAGGATCTATTAATGAATATCAAATACTTGATGGTTTAAGCGATGAAGAAGGTAAAAGATTTATGCATCATTATAATTTCCCTCAATTTGCAGTAGGAGAAACAGGAAGATATGGAACACCTGGAAGAAGAGAAATAGGACATGGTGCTTTAGGAGAAAAAGCCTTAGCACAAGTTATTCCAAGTGAAGAAGAATTTCCATATACTATTCGTGTTGTAAGTGAAGTATTAGAAAGTAATGGTTCAAGTTCACAAGCTAGTATTTGTGCTGGATGTATGAGTTTAATGGCAGCAGGAGTACCAATTAAAGATATGGTTGCAGGTATAGCTATGGGACTTATAACTAATGAAAATGGAAATTATACAATTTTAACAGATATTCAAGGTGCTGAAGATCATTATGGTGATATGGACTTTAAAGTTGCAGGAACTAAAAATGGTATTTGTGCTTTACAAATGGATATAAAAATTAAAGGAATAACAAAAGAAATTTTAAAAGAAGCATTAGAGCAAGCTAAAGTCGCTAGACTTGAAGTATTAGAAAATATGCAAACTGCTATTACAGAGCCAAGAAAAGAATTATCTAAATATGCACCAAAGATTAAACAAATGAAAATTCGTGAAGATCAAATTAAAGCAGTTATTGGTCGTGGTGGAGAAGTAATAACAAAAATTATACAAGATGCAAGTAATGTTGTTAGTGTTAATGATAAAAATGCAGTTAAAATTGATATTGATGATGAAGGAAGAATTCTTTTATATCACCAAGATATTGAAGTGTTAAATAAAGCAATGAAAATGATTGAAGATATAACTCGTGAAGTAGAAGAAGGTAAAATATATACTGCTAAAGTAGTTAAAATAATCGAAGCAGGATGTTTTGTTGAAGTTTGGAGTGGTTGTGAAGGATTTGTTCACATTTCTAAACTAGCTAAAGATCGTGTAAATAAAGTTGAAGATGTTGTTAAAGAAGGCGATGAAATAGTAGTTAAATATATTGGTACAGATAATAAAGGAAGATTAAACTTCTCAAGAAAAGATGCTATGTAGTATCTTTTTTTATATTTATGATGTAATTTTAGTTAAAAAACATGAAACCCATTGACTTATAGGGGATGGTATATTGTATAATAAGTTTATAAAGTTAAAAATAGAAAGGAAGTTAAACATATGAAAAAACAAAACATAATCATGGGGATAGGTTTTGTATTACTATTTGTAATGGTAATTGGAGTAAGTTATGCAGCATATAAGTTTAGTGCAGCAGGAACAAAAGGAGCAGATACTTTAATAAAATTAACAAATAATCAAAATAACAGTGGACTTTACACAATAACACATCCTGCTGATAGCACACTTCAAATAGGAGCAACAGAAAGTATAACAGAATATAGATATAGGGGAGCAAGTCCAAAAAACTATGTGATATTTAATGGAGAAATATGGAGAATAATTGGAGTATTCCCTACAGATGATGGAACAGGTAATATTGAAAATAGAATAAAAATAATAAAAGATCAAAGTATAGGAGAATATGAATGGGAAACAGATAGTTCAAATAACTGGACAGGTGCAACATTAAATACAGAATTAAATACAACATATTTAAATAGTTTAGATAGTACATCAAAAAGTATGATAGGTCAGGCAAAATATTATTTAGGAGGAAAAAACGTAACTTATAATAATGGATATGCAGATACACCATTACAATTTTATTCATATGAAAGAAAAATAAGTGGAAGTGAATATTATTGTAATGGAAGTAATCCAAATAATTGGGTTGGAAAACTAGGACTAATGTATTTAAGTGATTATGGATATGCAAGTAGTAATTGTGAAAATAAAAAAATATATGATAATAACTCATCATCAAATGATATAAGAGCATGTAATACAACAAACTGGTTATTTAAAGGTAATACTGAGTGGCTATTGCCTCAGTATGCCAGCCGTAGTGATGCTGCGTTTGATATCTTTTCAGACGGTTACGTGTACAACGACCTTGTCAGCCCTCGCCAGCAAGGAACACGGCCAGTCTTATATCTAACAGCTTCAGTACAAATAATTGATGGGGATGGAACAAGTAGTAATCCATATACACTTGGATTATAAAAAATTTATGGTTTATAAATCATAAGTTTTTTTATTTTTGTATAAAAATAGTTAAAATAGGTACAATAAATTTGAAAGGAAAAGTTTATGAAAGAAAAAATGTATAATGAAATAGTAAAAAAGTATCTTCCTAAAGAAAATAAGTTACTTAATGTTATAAAAGCATTTGTGTTTGGTGGCTTAATCGGGGCTTTAGGTAATTTATTAATTGAATTTTATTCTAATATTTTAAACATAACTAAGAGTGAATCTGGTGTTTATATGATATCTACTTTAATATTTTTTGCATGTTTATTTACGGCACTTGGTTTTTTTGATAAGTTTGTTAATTTTGCTAAAATGGGTGCAATTATTCCTATAACAGGGTTTGCTCATTCAATGCAAAGTGCTACTCTTGATTATAAGAATGAAGGTTTAATATATGGTTTTGGTAGTAATATGTTTAAACTTGCAGGAAGTGTTATTTTATATGGTGTAGTTAGTGCTTATTTATTTGGATTAATTAGGTATTTACTAGGAGGAATAATATGACTTTTAATTATAGTAATGTATATTTAAATGAAACTTCTACTATTTCAGGGCATTTAGAAAAAGAAGGTAATTATGGTAATTATTTTGATAAAAGTTATAAAGATTATTATATGAATGAAAAGTCTTTTGAAAAAGCAGAAGTAAAGCTTTTTAGTGAAAGTATAGAAATACTTTTAAAAAAGTTAAATAAAGAAAGTAAAGATATTAATCTTTTAATTGGAGGAGATTTATCAAATCAAATATCTGTATCTTCTTATGGAAGTTTAAAATATAATATTCCTTTTTTAGGAGTTTATACAGCATGTGCTACTAGTGTAGAACAAATAATAATAGCATCTACTTTTATAGATAGTAAAAAAATAAATAATTGTATATGCACAACATCATCTCATAATTTAGTTAGTGAAAAACAATTTAGAAATCCTGTTGAATATGGTGCTCCAAAACCAAAAACATCAACATTTACTTCAACTGGAGGAGCTAGTTGTTATTTATCAAATGTTAAAAAAGGCGTGAGAATTAGTAGTTCTACAATTGGAAAAATAATTAATTTAAATCAAACTGATGTAAATAATCAAGGAAGTATTATGGCACCCGCTGCTGCTGATACAATTTATAATCATTTAAAAAATACAAATACTAAAATAGATGATTATGACCTTGTTTTAACTGGAGATTTAGGGGTATTTGGTAAGAAAATATTAAAAGATTACATAAAAAAAGAATATAATATTATTCTTGGAAGTAATTATAATGACTGTGGTAGTATGTTATATGATTTTACTAAACAAAAAGAAATAACAGCAGGAGGATCAGGACCAGTTTGTAGTTGTTTAGTAAACTATTCTTATGTATTTGATAAATTAAAGAAAAAAGAATTTAAAAAAGTATTACTTGTAGCAACAGGAGAACTTTTTTCACCAACTTTTGTTTATCAAAAAAATCCTATTGTAGCTATAGCTAATGCAGTATGTTTGGAGGCGTTATGACATATTTATATTCATTTTTATTTTGTGGTTTTGTTTGTGCTGTTGCTCAAATTATTTTAGATAATACAAAATTAACCGCAGGACATATAACAAGTATTTTTGTTGTAGTAGGGGCTTTTCTAGATGTATTTAATATTTATGATAAAATAATATTAAAAGTAGGGGGAGGAAGTTTAGTACCTATTACAAGTTTTGGACATTTACTTATTCATGGAGCTATGCATGAATCTACAATTAATGGTTTTATGGGACTTAAAATGGGACTTTTAAGTTTAACTGCTGCAGGTATAACAAGTGCTATTATATATAGTTTTATCTTTGCTCTTATTTTTAAGCCAAAAAATTAAGGACTTATTAGTCCTTTTTTCTTGTTAATGGTAAATTATCTTCTTTTTTAAAATAGAAGTTATATAAAGTCATAGTCATATTATCATATAAATTAACTGCTTCAAGATATGATCCGTTTTGGACTAAAGTTAAACATGGTAAAATATAATCATTTAACATTGAATAAGCAATTTCTTCTTTAAAACTATCATTAAATAGTTTTGTTGCTATTTGAGGTCCAACAATATCATAACCTTTTATCATGTCATACATATTTTCTGTTTCTGGTGTTTTTTCATCTCTTACAATATCAAAAGCATCATAAAGTTTTTTACATTTTTCATTATCGATATTTAATATTTTACAAGTTGCTGTTATTAAATATCTACCATATCTATGTCCTTTATATGTATAATTATCACAAGCAACTTCCCCTGGTTTTACATAATATCCTTTGTAATTACACCAAACTTTATCTCCACCCCATTTAGTATCTCTATAATTTAAAAAGTCACAATCTCCACATCTATTTGCCATATATGCCTCCTTAAAAAGTGTTTATATTATATCATAAAACAAAAAATAATGCAAATTCTTTCAAAGTATGCTATAATTTATTTGTTATATAAAAGGATGTTGTAATATGGATTATAAATTTAAAATAAATGACTTTGAAGGACCACTTGATTTATTATTACATTTAATAAAAGAATCAAAAATGGATATATTTAATATTGAAATAGTTAGTCTTACTAATCAATATTTAGATTTTATTTCTCATATGGAAGAATTAAACTTAAGTATCGCATCAAGCTATTTAGTTATGGCAAGTGAACTTATGTATATGAAATCTAATTATCTTCTTCCAAGACCAGAAAAAGAAGATGAAGATGAAATTGATGCTAAAGAAGAATTAATAAATAGATTAATTGAATATAAAAAATATAAAGAAACAACCCCAATTTTAAAACAACTTGAAGAAGAAAGAAAAGATTTATTTACTAAATCAACTTCTTCTTTAAAAGAATTTAAAAGTGATGAAATTAAATTAGGAGAAGATGTTACTTTAGATGATTTACTTAAAGCTTTTAGTAGATTTTTAGAAAGAAAAAATTATGAAAAACCAATTTCTACTAAAGTAACAACCAAAGAAATAAGTGTTGAAGAAAGAACATATCAAGTTAGAAATATATTAAAATTAAGAAAAAAAGTAGAGTTTTTTGATCTTTTTGAAAATTATAGCAAACCTTATGTTGTAGTTACTTTTTTATCTATACTTGAGATGGCAAAAAATAATGAATTAAAAATTATTCAAGAAAATAATTTTGATAAAATATATTGTGAAGCAGGTGTTAACTTATGAATTTAAAAGCAGTACTTGAAGGTCTTTTATTCCTTGTGGGGGATGAAGGAATAGATATGAAAGATATTTGTGATATTTTAGAAACAGATGAAGAAAATGTTAAATGTTTAATTAATGAACTTCAAAAAGAATATACGAGTCCTGATAAAGGAATTATTATAAAAAAATTTGGGGATAATTATAAACTAACAACTAAAAAAGAACATAAATATTTTTATGAAAAATATGTAGAAAAAGATAGTGTAAAAACACTTTCTCAAAGTGCTTTGGAAACTCTTGCTATAATAGCTTATAATGAACCAATAACAAGAGCACAAGTTGATGAACTTAGAGGTATTAATTCAAGTCAAATGATAAGAAATTTAATAGCTAAAGATTTTGTTAAAGAATTAGGTAAAAGTACTTTACCAGGTAGACCTAATTTATATGGTATAACTAATCAGTTTTTAGATTACTTTGGTCTTTCTTCTAAAGAAGATTTACCTAAATTAGAAGATATAACAACAAATGAAGATGATGTTGATTTATACGAATCTAGATATAAAGAAGTTGAAGTTGAAGAACTATAAAAGTTCTTTTCTTTTGTCTTGTTGTATGTTATAATTAATCATGTAAATGCCTGTGTGATGAAATCGGTAGACATGTTAGACTCAAAATCTAATGGGAAACCATGTGGGTTCGAGTCCCACCACAGGTACCAAATAAAAATAACTACATTTATGTAGTTTTATTTTTTAATAAAATTAAATATTTATAATAACTGTTTTAAGGTTCATTGCTATCATTTTATTCCTTCTTATTATTTTGATAGTAGTAATAAAAAAATGACACTTAGTCTTAATTTAAAAGACTAAATGTCTCCACCTGAACGGTAAACATTCAAACTTGCAAACTTGAATGTTTCCTTTTTTATTATATTTGGGATTTCCTTGATAAATACATTATAACATAATCTTTTAAATTATACAAATATTATAATAAAAATTTATTATATACACAAAAGTTAACTATTTTGTTATAATAGATATAAATTGAAGTTTTATTATATGTGATTTTAACTGGGGGTATTGTATGAATAATATTGATTTAGAAGATGATAATTATTCTAATTATAATCTTAGATTTTGTGATTTAAATTTAGCAATTCAAGAAGAGTTAGATAATTTTAAGAAGTTGAAAGGGTAAGTATATGGAAACAGAAATAAGATTTTATTATTCAAGTGATAGTAAAGATAAAATTATTAAATATTTAAGAAAATATAAAGAACTACATTACAAAGGGAGATTTTATGAAAAAACGGATCAATATAATCATCCCATGAAAAAATATGATTATTATAGTTTAGATATCGATGGAAGATTTAGAATAAGAAGGACAGTTAAAGATAATTATGCCAAATGTATGATTACTTGGAAAAGAAGATTAAAAGATAATAAAGATTCTTTAATTCATAAAGAGGAGGAAGTAGAAATCACTATTAAGAATGAAGAGTATGATAATTTAATATTTCTTGTAGAAAATGTACTTCATTTAAATATTGTTGAAAGTTATGAGAGATATAGAAATGTTTTTACAAATGAAGATATAGAAATAGTTGTCGATGAGTATCCATTTGGTATTGCGGTTGAAATTGAAAATAAAAGTAAAATAAAAAATGCTGAGGAAGTTATAAAAGATTGGGTTTCAAAATTAAATTTTGATTTAAATAAAGCATATAGATTATCATGGGACGATAAATATAATGAATTATGTAAGTTACAAAATATTCCTATATCTAATGTTGTTAGGTTTAATGCTAATATGCCTAAAATATTAGATGATTTTGACAGATAAAATGATAAAAATAACTACATTTATGTAGTTTTATTTTTTTATAAAATGAATAAAAGAATATTTGGTCTAAATATTCTTTCTATTATTTTGTTATCAATAATTTCCTTGATAAATACATTACAACATAATCTTTTAAATTATACAAATATTTAATTTTCAAAACATATAATTTAATAAATTAATTGACTACATAATAAAAAAATTATATAATTATCTTAGATAATATAAGGGAGGACTTATATATGAATATTAGTGAACAAATATTTAATGAGTTAAATACAATAATTGAAAAACTTAAAGATCCTAACATCAGTGCTTTAGAAAAAGAAGAACTTATTAAAAGAAAAGAAGATTTAACAAAAAGATTTAGTAATCATTGTAAATCAGGAGAAGTAACACCAATTAAAGTTTTATCTAGTTTGACAAGTGAAGAAGAAGCATTAGAAATTAATTATTTAATAGAAAATAAACTACTTGCTTTAGCGAGTGAAATTAGGTTAAAAAAGAATAAAGAAAGTTTTAAAGAAATATCTTCTGCTTTGGAAGGAGCAAAAGAAAAGCTTGATGGAAGGGGTAAATAATGAATATAAATAAATTTGATGTACTTGCTCTTTCTAATAATAAGAAAATTGTAGTATTAGATAAAATAAATTTTATGGATAATGATTTTTTGTTTGCTAATGAAGTTTTATATGATGAAACAATGGCTACAAATAAATATAAAATATTACTTGTAGATTATAAAAATAAAGTTTTAAAGAAAGTAACAAATGCTGAAGCATTAAGTATACTTTTACCAAAATTTGTAGAAAGAATTAATTAATCAAACCTAATGGCTTGATTTTTTAAATAGAGGTATATATGAAAATAGATGATATTTATGAAGTTTTAATAAATGAACATGATATAAATGGAAATGGAATTACTAGAATTAATAATTTTGTTGTATTTGTAAAAAATGGTTTAAAAGATGAACTTATAAAAATAAAAATAATAAAAGTAAATAAAAGATATGCTGAAGCTAAAATTATTGAAATAATAAAGAAAAGTCCTTTAAGAAAAGAGACTAATTGTCCTTATTATTTAAAATGTGGAGGGTGTAATTTACTTCATATAGATGAAAAAGAAGAAAATTTATTAAAAGAAAATTATATAAAAGAATTATTTAATTCTTATAAAGTAAATGAAATAGAAGCTTCTTTGTTTAATAATTATCGTAATAAAGTTACTTTTCATATATTTAATTCTAAGTTAGGATTTTATAATTCTAATAGTAATGATTTAGTAGAAATTGATAATTGTTTATTATTAGATAAAGATATAAATAATTTAATACCTAAAATAAAAACACTTGATTTAACAAATATAAAAGAAATAATGATAAGAAAAGCTATTTTTAATAATGAAATACTTATATCTTTTAAAGGTAGTACAAATGAAGAAAAACTAAAAGAATTTGGAAAAGAAAATAATATAACTTCTTTATCTTTAAATGATGATGTTATATATGGAAAAAGTTATATTACGGAAATAATTAATGATTTAAAATATACAATTAATAAAGATTCTTTTTTTCAAGTTAATACAACTTGTATGATTAAGCTTTATGATAAAGTAAAAGAATATGCCAAAAATGGTAATAATTTACTTGATTTATATTGTGGTACAGGTACAATTGGAATGTATTTAAAAGATAGTTATAAATATATTTTAGGAGTAGAAGAAAATAGTTTTGCAATTAATTCTTTTAATATAAATAAGAAAATAAATAATATAAAAAATATTGATTTTAAATGTATGGATGCTTCAAATATTAAAATAGGAGATTTTGATACAGTAGTTGTAGATCCTCCAAGAAGTGGACTTTCTAAAAAAGTAATAAATAACTTGCTTAATAAAAAATGTAAAAGAATTGTTTATGTATCATGTAATCCAAAAACACTTTATAAAGATATAAAACTTCTTGAGGAAAGTTATAAAGTTATATCATTAACACCATTTAATATGTTTCCAAAAACTAAACATATAGAAACGGTTTGTTTATTGAAAAAAATTAACAATCATAAATTCATTTGACAAACTAATAACTTTTAATTATAATACATGGTACTTAGGGGGAAAATATATGAGTTATAATAATGATGTTATGATGTGTTTGGTAAATGCTATAAGAAGTTTAGAACCTTTAGAAGTTAATCTTGAAACATTAAATGAAAATATTAGTGTTTTTGAAAGAATAGCAAAGGCACTTGAAGAACAAAATGAACTTAAAAAAATTGAATTAGGTATTGAATCTAAAACCAATATTCAAAGGAAAAGATAATTATTTATCTTTTTTCTTTTGTTGTATGCATATTTAATTTATGTTAAAATATAAATATATGGAGATGATTTTATGTATGAAAATAAAAAAATATTTATCTTAGGATTTGCTAAAAGTGGTTATGAAGTAGCTAAGGTATTAGTAAATAAAAATAATTATATATTAATAAATGATGGAGGAAGTTTAAAAGAAACTGATAAAGAAAAGTATGAAGAGTTAAAAAATCTTGGTGTTAACTTTGTATTTAATAGTCATCCTGATGATTTATTTGATGAAAGTTATGATTTATTAATAAAAAATCCTGGTATTTCTATAGATCATAAATATGTATTAAAAGCAAATAAACTTAATATACCTGTAGTTAATGAAGTAGAGGTTGCTTATAATCTTTTAAAAGATAAAAATGTAAAAATTATTGCTATAACAGGGACAAATGGAAAAACAACAACAACAACACTTATTTATGAAATGTTAAAAAAAGATAAGTTTTCTGTTCATCTAGCAGGTAATATAGGATATCCTTTATGTAGTATTTTAGATAAAGTAAAAGAAAATGATATAATTGTAACAGAAATATCTTGTCAACAATTAGAAAATATGAATGATTTTAAACCAAATGTTGCTGTTATGACTAATATAAGTGAGGCTCATCTTGAATTTATGAAGACATTCGAACATTATAAATATGTTAAAAGTAAGCTTTTAAAAAATCAAACAAATAAAGATGTAGCTATTTTAAATTATAGTGATGAAATATTAAAAGAGTTTAGTAAAAATGTTAAATCTAAGGTTAAATGGTATTCAAGTAAAGAAAAGTTAAATGGTAGTTATATTTTAAATGACAATATTTATTATTATGATGAATTAATTATTTCTTTAAAAGATATAAAATTAAGAGGAATACATAATTATGAAAATATTATGGCTTCAATTATGGCAGTTAAAGAGTTTAATTGTAGTAACGATTCAATTAAAGAAGTACTAGAAAACTTTTATGGAGTTGAACATAGATTAGAATTTGTAAAAGAAGTAAATAATGTTAAATATTATAATGATACTGAAGCTACCAATATAAAATGTACTCAAATAGCATTATCTTCTTTTAATGAACCTACAATTCTTATCCTTGGAGGGTATGAAAGAGGTCAAGATTTTAATCTTTTATTACCATTTACAAATAATGTTAAAACAATAATAGCAATTGGAGAAACAAAAGATAGAGTAGAAGATTTTGCTATAAAAAATAATATAACTTGTTACAAGTTTGAAACTTTAAAAGAAAGTTTTACTAAAATAAAAGAAATAATAAAACCAGGAGATGTTGTTCTTCTTAGTCCTGCCAGTGCAAGTTGGGATCAATATAATAGATGTGAAGAACGTGGTGATGAATTTAAAAAATATGTAAATACTCTATAATATGACATAATTTTAAATATATTTATGATACTTTATAAAAGAAAGGAAAAGTATTATGAAAATATATTTAGATTATGTTTTTTTTATTAATTTTATATTTGATTTTATTCTTTTATTTACAACAAAAGTTCTTTTAAAAAGAAATGTAAAAATAAAAAGAATAATACTTGGAAGTTTTATAGGGACTTTTAGTATATTTATTCTTTTTATAAGTATGCCTTCTTTTATCTTTTTTTTATCAAAAATGTTCTTTGGTTTAATAATGGTTATAATAACATTTAAATTTAAAGATATAAAATATACTTTAAATAACTTTTTTTATCTTATGATTTTAAGTATAATCCTCGGAGGTTTTTTATATTTTCTAAATATTGAAGCAGGTTATGAACATGTAGGATTAATATTTTATAAAACAGGTAAAACTTTAGATATATTTATTCTTCTTTTACTTTCTATTTTATTTTTTATTATTTTTACTAAAAAAATTAAAAAATATAAAAATAAAATATCTTGTTATAAAACAGTTAAAATATTTCTTAATAATAAAACTTATTTATTAAATGGTTATATTGATACAGGTAATAATCTAGTTGATCCTTATTTTAATAAACCAATTTTAATTATTAATAAAAATATAGATATATTTTCTAAAAGATTCATATTTGTACCATATAATTCATTAAATAATAAAGGAATATTAAAGTGTTTTATAATAGATAAAGTTTTTATCGAAGATATTGGTTATTTAAAAAATGTATTGATAGCAAAGTCTAATGATAAATTATCTTTATCAGGAGTAGATATAATATTAAATAATAAAATTATGGAGGAACTATGAAAAAAATACTTTTATTTATTAGAAATTTATTTAAAAAAAGTGGTGTTTATTATGTAGGAAAAACAGATGTCTTACCACCTCCTTTAAGTAAGGAAGAAGAGGACTATTTATGTGGATTAAGTGAGAAAGGAGATCTAAAAGCAAGAAATAAACTTATCGAACATAATTTAAGACTTGTTGTATTTTTAGCTAAAAAGTATGAAAATACAAAAGTAGATTTAGAAGATTTAGTAAGTATTGGATCAATTGGTTTAATTAAAGGAGTAAATACTTTTTCAAAAGATAAAAATATAAAACTTGCAACATATTGTTCTAGATGTATTGATAATGAAATACTTATGCATTTAAGAAAAAATAAAAAAACAAAAGCAGATGTTTCTTTTGAAGAAAGCTTAAGCTTTGATGCTGATGGAAATGAACTTCATTTAGAAGATATCTTAGGAACAGAACCTGATATTGTAACAAAACCATTAGATATGGAAATAGATAAAAAAATATTAAAAGAAGAATTAGAAAAACTTGATGAAAGAGATAGAGAAATAATGATTTTAAGATATGGACTTAATGGTGTAGAAGAATTAACTCAAAAAGATGTCGCAGAAAAACTAAAAATAAGTCAATCTTATATTTCAAGAATTGAAAAGAAAGTTATAAAAAGACTTAAAAATGTTATAAAAATTTAGTATAATATTTATATAACTACAAAAAAGGAATGATTTATATGGTTTACTTAATAAATGGTGAAAAAAGTTTAATTGATAAAGAAGTTAATGATTTAATAAAAAAATATAATACAACTTCCATTATTAAGTATGATTTAGTTTTTAATAAAATAAGTGATGTTATTAATGATATAAATACAGTTAATTTATTTTCAGATAAAAAAGTAATAATATGTTCTTCAATTAATAATATAGATAATATTGATATTTTAGTTAAATATTTAGATAATCAAAATGATAATATTTTAATTCTTACAAATGAAGATAAAATAGATTTAAAAATATTAAATAAAATAAAAAATAAAAATATTGAAAAAATAGATTTATCTAATATTGATTTAACATCTTTTATAAAGGAAGAATTTAAAGATTATAAAATATCATTTAAAGAAATAAATATGTTAAAAGATTATACTTCAAATGATTATAATAGAATAAAAGAAGAAATAATAAAATTAAAAATGTATAAATTAGATACTAAAGAAATAAATGAAGATGATATAAAAAAATTAGTTACTAAAAATTTAGATAAAAATATTTTTGATTTAGTTAATTATATTTATAAAAAAAATAAACAAAAAGTATTTGAAGTTTATTATGAATTAATAGAAAATAATGAAGATGAACTTAAAATAATTGGGTTTTTAAGCAATAATTATACATTAATATATAAAATACAAGAATTAATAAAAGAATATAGTGATGAAGAATGTATGATAAAATTAAATAAGATGCATCCTTATAGGTTTAAATTACTTAAAGAACAAGCATTAAGCTTAGATAAAAAGTATTTACTTACTAAAATAAAAGAACTTGGGGAACTTGATATAAAAATAAAATCAGGTGTTATTAATCCTAAACTTGGTATGGAATTATTCTTTTGTGAATTATAGTTTACAAAAGTTTTTTCATATTTAAAGAAGATAATCATATACTTTACTAGAAAGGTAAGGATATTTATGATAAAAAAGCAAAGTTTATGGTTTTTAACACTTTTTAGTTTAGTTTTAGTACTTGGAGTATATTATATAACTATGCCAACACAAATACTTGAAAATAATAAAGATAATGATAAAGATAAAACAACTGAAGTTAATTTAGAACTTTCTAATAATAATACATATTTAACTGCTCTTGAAGTTAGTCTTGAAGAGGAAAGAACGATTATGAAAAAAGAGTTACAAGATAAGTTAAGTAGTGATAAAACAACAACAAAAGAAAAAAATGATGCTTATTTAAGTCTTAGAAAAATTAGTGAAGTTGAGCAGAAAGAAGATGAGTTAAAAAATAAGATAAAGGAAACATATAAATTAGATTCTTTTGTAAAAATAGATAATAATGATGTAGATATTGTTATTATAAAAAAAGAACATGATATATCTTTAGCTAATAAAATAATGAAAACTATTAGTGGTGAATTTGAAGATAAAGTAAGTGTGTCTATTAAATTTGCTTAAAATAGTAGGCTTTTTCTCTCACAAATAAAGCTTTTACTTCATAAAATAATATGAATAGTATAAAAGCCACCCAACTTGAAAGTGAGGGAAAAATTTTGAATAAAAAAATACTTACAAAAAGGGAAAAAGAAGTGTTTGAATTACTAGTAAATAATTTTACAACAAAAGAAATAGCAACAAAACTTGGTATTAGTGAAAAAACAGTTAGAAATCATATTTCAAATGCTATGCAAAAACTTGGAGTGAAAGGAAGAGCAGGGGCAGTCGTAGAACTTTTAAAATTAAAAGAAATAAAATTAGACATGTGAAGAAGTATAAATTCACATGTCTTTTCATATTATTAGATAGATATGAAAGGAAGATTTTATGCTAAGAAAAAAAGCTTTTAGAAGAATATTTATAACAACAATTATCTTTTTTATTGTTTTTGTAGTTTTAAGTATTAAAAAATTAGAAGGACCTACTAATATATATGAAAGCAATAATTACAAAACAGATTTTTTAGAAAATATATATACACTTAACGATGATAATTTAGTTAGTAAAACTAGTATATATGTAAATAAAGAATTAAATACTTTAGAAAAAGTTAAAGTATTAATTGAAACAATGATAAAAGAAAATAATAATAATAGTTTACTTCCGACTTATTTTAATCCTATTTTACCAAGAAACACCAAAATACTTGAGGTTGTTTTAGATAATGATTTAATAAAAATAAACTTTTCTAAAGAGTTTAATGATGTAACTGAAAGTCAATATAAAAAGATGGTTGAAGCGATTACATATACTTTAACTGATATAAAAGGTATTAATGGAGTTGAATTATATGTAGATAATAAAATAGTTAAGTATATACCAAATACCACTACTATTTTACCTACTATTCTTACTAAAGATATAGGTATAAATAAAGTATATGAAATAAATGATCCTACTAATATTAAAAAAACAATAATATATTTTTTAGGAGGTAATAGTAAAAATTATGTTCCTGTTACAAAGTATTTAAGTTCAGATAAGGAACAAATTGAAATTATTATTGATAATTTAACATCTTATTCATATAATTCTCCTTTAATTACACCATTTTCATCTTCTTTAAAATTAATCGATTATGAAATAAGTGATGAGAAAATAATACTTAACTTTAATAATATAACATCTTTTAGTGATTATTTAGATTTAATAACTTATTCAGTGTTTGATAATTATGATGCTAGTTCTGTGATGTTTTTAGAAAATAATGAAAATTTTATTGAAAAATTTAGAAAAGACACTTGAAGTTTATAAAAAAATGTTATATAATGAATAAGCATTGAAGTTAAATGTTTATTTGTCCTGGTAGCTCAGCTGGATAGAGCAACGGCCTTCTAAGCCGTCGGTCAAGAGTTCGAATCTCCTCCAGGACACCACTTATAAATCGGGAAATGGCTCAACTTGGTAGAGCACTTGGTTTGGGACCAAGGGGTTGCAGGTTCAAATCCTGTTTTCCCGACCATTATTGTATTTTACCCTTATTTTATAAGGGTTTTATTATTTCTTGATCTAATTTTTGATCTAAAATTAAGGAGTGAGTATGGAAGATTATAATATTGATGAACTTTTAAAAAATATAAAACCTAATTTACATAAGTCGTATAATGGAATATTCTTAACTGATGAAGAAGTTAGTGTATTAAAATTATATGGTTTTGATATTAATAAATATAGTGATATAAAAGAGTTAATGTTTGATTTAGAAGAATATTTAAACGATGAAATGCAAGATGATTTAGAACAGGTTTTATTATCTTTAGCAGAGTTTAATTATTATAATAATACTACAAAATAAAATAAAAAGATTATTTAGTCTTTTTATTTTTTTCTTTTAATAAATCTCTTATTTCTTCTAGTAATATTACATCATCACTCTTTTTAGGAGTTTCTTTTTTTGGTGGTTCTTTATGAGTTATTTTATTTATACATTTAACCATAATAAATATACAGAAAGATATAATTAAAAAGTTAACAATATTTTGAACAAATAATCCATAGTTAAGACTAGCACCAGTTGTTTTATTTAATATAATTTTAGCTTCTTCAAAGTTAATTCCTCCAAGTAAAAGACCAATAACTGGCATAATAACATCATTTACAAGTGAAGTTACAATATCGCCAAAAGCTTTACCTATAATAACACCAACTGCTAAATCAATAACGTTACCACGAGAAATAAATTTTTTAAATTCTTTTAACATAATAAATTCCTTTCTAAAATCATTTTAACATATTTTTAAATTTTTAAAAATATATTTACTAAAATTAATAAATATGCTATAATTTACCTATATTGAAGGAGTGATTTTATGAACGCAAATGATAGAGAAGTAATTTCTGGATTAACAAAACAAATAGAATTATTACAAGAACAAATAAAGTCTATGAATGAGGTTATGGTAAAAATGTTAGAAAAAGATAATCCTAAGGTAGAAACAGAAGAAGATAGACGAAATAAACTTATTGAAGAAACTAGAAGACATACTGAAGAACTTAATAAAAAATTAGAACAAAGAGAAAGAAATCATAATATAGCATACAAAGCAAAAAAATTAGGAGAAGTTGTAAATAATTTTGGTGAAAGAGTATTTACAATGGATTATCTTAATACATTAAGTGGTTTTGCAATTGATGAAGCTTATGATAATTATTTTCAAGATGGTAATTGTAAAGTTGGTACTAAAAAATTAAGTGATGAAGAACTTGAAAAATATGAAATTCTATTTGAAGGTAAAAAACCAAAAGAAGAAGTAAAAGAAGAAAAGAAAAATGAAGATGAAGGAAACTTTAAAATAAAAGAAGTTGAAACAGATGAAAAAACAAAAATTGCTGAGGGTTTTGATAAAAATATTAATGAAAAAGATCCATTAAATAATTTAGAAGAAGAAAAAAACGATGAGAAAAAATTAAGTGATAATTTGATAGAGTCTTCAGAAAAAGAAAAAAGTAAAACCCCTGCAGATCTAAATGAAAAAGATAAAGTAGAAGCTGCTGAAAAAGCTAAAGAACAAGTTAAACCAGAAGGTGAAAAAAATATAGCAAATGTTGAAGAAGCTTCTCCAAGCCTTAAATCAAAAATTTGGAATAAATTAAAAGGTAATTTAGGAAAAGTTGGCGCTATAGCATTACCACTTGCCGCTATTGCAGGATTACTTCTTGGTGGAATTGGTTGGACTGCAATTGCAGCAACAGCACCTGCAACACTTGCAGCATTCGCTGGTGGTTATGTTGCTAAAAAAAGTGGACTTATAAAATAATTTATTTGAATAAGAAGGGATGATTATTTATGAATATAAAAAAAGATGTAATAGTTACATTTGAAGATGGAAGTAAAGTATACATTCTTGATACAATGGAATATAATGGTGTTACGTTAGCATTTGTTAATGAATTAGATAAAGATTCTGAACCTACAGATACTTATAAAGTGATGCTTGTTAATAATAGTTCTTTACAAAAAGTAAGTAATGCTGAAATATTAAAAGATGTATTTCCAATGTTTGTAGAAAGATTAGAAAAAACAATTGAAGAAGAACAAATTTAGTTCTTCTTTTCTTTTATTTCAATATTTTTATTATTAAGTAAATCTTTTATTTTAATTGCTTTTTCATTGTCAATTAAGACTTCGTAAGTAATAAGATTATTAAAAGTTTTATTAATAATATCTTCATCCTTTAAAACATTGTTTACATAATTAGAATTGTCATAATTACAAGTGATAATATATTCTTTTTTAAGTTTGTATTCTTTTATTCCTGTTTTTTTAAGATTTTTGTTTGTAACATTTAAATATGTTCTAAGTAAATTACCACTTCCAAGTTTTATTCCTCCAAAATACCTAACAACAACTGCAAGAACATAATTTATATCATTCTTTTTTAATAAGTTTAACATAGGATATCCTGCAGTTTTAGAAGGTTCTTTATCATCGTTATATTTTTCATCATTATTAATTATATAAGCATAACATATATGACTTGCATCTTTGTATTTTATTTTTAAATCATTTAAATAATTATTAACTTCATCAACACTTTTTACAAAGTATAAATAAGAAATAAATCTTGATTTTTTAATTATTAATTCATATTCACTTGTTTTTTTTATAACATTCATATTTGTCACCTTTTTCTTTATAATAATATTTTATCAAAAAACAATAAAAAATAATATAAAAATATGATATAATTTAATAAACGGAGGTATTTTATGAATTACAAATTTAATGATAATACACTTCTTCATGCCGTGGCATTTAATCCTTTTAAATTAGAAAGTATATTACAAAATGGTATAATATCTTTTAACGAAGCAAGTAATTCTAAGCTTCCTTTTACAAGAAATACATTTGGTTATAATTTTGATGATTATATTTCAATGACAAGATATATGTATGTTTCTTTTAAAGATACAACAACATCATTTTATAATTATAGTTTAAAAGGTATTTCTTTAATTGTTGAGAATCAAGATTTTATTTATAATCAAAATGAGATGTATTTTAATTATCCTGATGAAGTATTTGTTAAAGATAAAGTAGTTAAAGAAAATATAAAAGGAATTTTACTTCCTTCAAAATATTTAGATTATTTAATCGAAGAACTTCCTATGTTTAATTTAAAATCTACAAGTTATATTAATATAAAACATACTTGTGATGATTTAATTAAATATTTAAAAACATTAAATTATGATGTTAATATATCTTTATATAATATTTATTTAAATGATGTATATCAAGTTGTTTTAAAGCTTCAAAAAGATGAAAATAATTCTATGTTACTTGAAGAATTTATGGAATGTAAAATAGCATTAAATGAGTTTATTGCTAGTGAAGTTCAAAATGCTTTTGATAAAATGTTTAATAAAAATTTTACAACTCTTGAAGAAATGACTACTTTTATTGCAGAAAAATATAATAAAAAAATATATTATATAGATAGTTTAAAATATGTAAGATAAAAAGAAAGGAGAACTTTATGTTTAAAGAAAAGTTAGCTTTACTACCTTCTAAACCAGGGTGTTATATTCATAAAGATAAAAATGGTAATGTTATATATGTAGGTAAAGCTAAAAATTTAAAAAAAAGAGTTAGTTCTTATTTTAATAAAATTCATACGGGTAAAACTAAAGCTTTAGTGGATAATATTAATGATTTTGAATATATTGTTACAAATAGTGAAATAGAATCATTTATTTTAGAAATTAATTTAATAAAAAAGTATTCTCCCAAATATAATATTTTACTTAAAGATGATAAAACTTATCCTTATATTGAACTTACAAATGAAAAATATCCAAGAGTTAAAATAATAAGAACAAAAACAAGAAAAAAAACGAAATCTAAGTTATTTGGTCCTTTTCCTAATGTAGTAAGTGCAAGAAAAACAGTGGATTTAATTAATCGAATTTATCCTCTTAGAAAATGTAATACTTTAAAAAAAGATTTATGTTTATATTATCATATAAATGAATGTCTTGGATATTGTAAATATAATATTTCTAAAGAACAAATAGATTTAATGATTAAAGAAATAACAGAAGTATTAAATGGAAATTATAAAGAAATAACTAAAAAACTTGAAGAAGAAATGTTTAAAGAAAGTGAAAACTTAAATTATGAAAAGGCTCTTGAATTAAAAAAAATGATTGAAGATGTTAAAACTACAATTAGTAAACAAATAGTGGTATCTAATGTAAAATATAATTTTGATGTATTTGGTTATTATGTTAAAGATAATTATTTATCAATTGAAACTTTATTTATAAGGGAAGGAATAATAATAGGAAGAGTTCATAAAATATTTGATATAACAGATGAAATTAATGATGTTTACTTAAGATATATAACTAATTTTTATGAAAAATATGAACTTCCTAAAGAGATAATAATTCAAGATGAGAATGAGGTTTCTTTATTAAGTACATACTTAAATACAAAAGTAAATTGTCCTAAAAAAGGGGATGTTAAACATATTTTAGATATGGCAATAAATAATGCTGAAATATATTTAAATGAAAACTTAGAAATCGTAAAAAAAGATTTAAAGATAAAAAAAGAAGTTTTAGAAAAATTAAAATCTTTACTTAATTTAACTTCATTAAAAAGAATTGATTTATTTGATAACTCACATTTATTTGGAACATATTATGTTGGATGTATGGTTGTTTATGAAGATTTAGAACCTAATAAAAATTTATATAGAAAATATAAAATAAGTTTAGATGTAAAAGATGATTTAAGTGCAATGAAAGAAGTAATTTACAGAAGGTATTATCGCATGTTACTTGATAAAGAAGTTTATCCCGATCTTATAATAATTGATGGGGGAAGTTTACAAGTTAAAGTAGTTGTAGAGGTTTTAAATAGTTTAGGTCTTTCAATCAAAGTAATAGGATTAAAAAAAGATGATAAACATAAAACTAATATCATCGTAGATGATAATTTAAATGAAATAAGTATAAAACAAGATAATCATTTATTTTTATATTTAACAAAGATGCAAGATGAAGTACATCGTTTTGCAATTAGTTTTCATCGGGATTTAAAAAGTAAAGGAAGCTTAGAAAGTGTTTTATCAAATGTAAGTGGTTTAGGAGATAAAAGAAGGACTGCTTTACTTAAGAAATATGGTTCATTAAAGAAAATAGAAGAAGCAAGTATTGATGAACTTAAAAGTATTATTCCTGAAGAAATAGCAAAGAATTTAAAAAAGTATTTAAAGGAGATTAAAGATGAAAGATAAAAAAAATAAAAAGCTAAAAAAAAGAATAGTTAATATTATCTATACAATAATTATAATAGTTTTAGTTTTGGCATTAGGTTTTTCAATTTATAAAATTATTAATTGGGATAAAGATAATAAAAGGGTAAAAGAGCAAGAAGAAGAAATAAAAAAGATAACTGATATTGTGGAAGTAGATGAAACAGATAATAAAAATATTGAAGTAATTGAACAAAAAGAAGAAATAGCAAAGGAAAATCCCTATTGGGATTTTATAAAAATACCACTTATCAGTGTTAATTTTGATGAATTAAAAAAGAAAAATTCTGATACAGTAGGATGGATTAAGGTAGACAATACAAATATTAATTATCCTGTTGTTAAATGTTCAAATAATGATTTTTATTTAAATCATGGTTTTGATGAAAAATGGAATGATGCAGGATGGATATTTATGGATTATCGAAATAATCCAGTTAATTTTGATAAAAACACAGTTATCTATGGTCATTCAAGAATAGATAAGAGTATGTTTGGTACACTTAGGAATGTTGTTAAACAAAGTTGGTTTAATAATAAAGATAATCATATAATAAAACTTTCAACTCCTAAAGAAAATACAATGTGGCAAGTTTTCTCAACATATAAAATTAAAGCAGAAGATTATTATTTACAAAATAAGTTTTCTAGTGACAGCGAATATCAAACATGGCTTAATGATATGCGTAGAAGATCACAATTTAATTATGGAATAAGTGTATCTACAAGTGATAAAGTTTTAACACTTTCATCTTGTTTTGATACTAATGGTACAAGAGTAGTATTACATGCTAAATTAATAAAAAAAGAAGTGAGATAGCTTCTTTTTTAATAATAAGGATAATTTGGATAGTATATTGGTCTAGGTCTAGGATAATAATAATTAGGTCTAGGTCTAGGATTAAATACTAATGGTCCAGTTACAAGACCTAAACCAAATGGAATAAGAAAACTTCCAAATTGTCTAGATCTATATGGTATTACATTGTTATAATATGGTATACTATAGTTATAATACATAAAAAGTACTCCTTTCTAAGAGTATTTTATGTAAATATTTATTAAATGTTAAAGAAAGGAAGGTATTTATGAAAGAAAAAAAGTTAGCAAGTACAATTATTAATTATTCACTTAATGTAAAAGAAAATGAATTTGTATTAATTGAAGCTGGTATTATAGCTAAAAATTTAGTAAAAGAACTTGTAAAAGAAATAGTAAATAAAAAAGCAAATGTTTATGTAAGGTATAATGATAGTGAAACATCTTCTTTAATCGAAGAAAATACTAAAGATGAAAAAATAAACTTTTTATATGATTTAAGGGTATTTGATGTTGAACACTTTGATTGTTTTATAAAAATTAGATGTAACAATAATGATTATGATATTAAAAACATTCCAAGTGAAGTTACGAAAAAAATAGGAATTAAACTTCAAGATGTAAATGATATAAGAATTAATGAAAGAAAATGGGTTTTATTAAATTATCCTACAAATGTTGATAGTTATAAAGCAAAGATGAATTATAATGAGTTTTATGATTATTGTTTTGATGCAATGTGTTATGATTATCAAAAAATGAATGATGATATAAAACCTTTAAAAGATCTTATGGAAAAAACAGATGAAGTTAGAATAACTGGTCCTGATACAGATTTAAGGTTTTCTATTAAAAATCTTCCTGTTATACCATGTGTTGGTAATATGAATATTCCAGATGGAGAAACTTATACTGCACCAGTTAAAACAAGTGTTAATGGTTATATTAAATATAATACGCCAAGTCCATATCAAGGGTATGTTTTTGAGGGTGTAAAATTAACTTTTAAAGATGGAAAAATAATTTCTGCTACATGTGATAATGTTGAAGAAAGTTACAAAAAAAAATTAGAAGAAATTTTTAATACTGATGAAGGTGCAAGATATGTTGGTGAGTTTTCTTTAGGATTTAATCCTATGATTAAATATCCAATGGGAGATATTTTATATGATGAAAAAATAATGGGAAGTATACATTTTACTCCAGGTTGTTGTTATAAAGACTGTGATAATGGTAATAAGTCTAGTATTCATTGGGATCTTGTTTTAATTCAAAGAGAAGACTATGGTGGTGGATGTATTTATTTCGATCATAGATTAATAAGAAAAGATGGTATATTTGTTTTAGATGAATTAAAAAAATTAAATTAAAAAAATGTATTTTGCTACATTTTTTATTTTGTTATTTTTTCTAATATTATACTTGCTATTTTTTCTTTTTCTTCTTTAATTAAGTTTTCCCAAAAAAGTTCTAAAACAACACCAAGTCCTGGTAAAACAAGTTCATCTTTTTTAGTAAGCACAGCATTGTTAATTGTTTCTATTAAAGAAGAGATACTTTCATTTTTTAAATTATTAATTACATTTTTTCTTATATCAATATTCATAAATAAGTTCCTTTCATCTTTTTTATTATGTAAAATTTTTAATATTTTTATGTATTTTAATTGTAATTCTTATCATTTTTTAATATAATAAAATTATAAGAAAGGAAAGTGTATAATATGATATGGATTATTGTAGGAATAGTAGTTATTTTAATTTTATTTGTAATAGGAACTTATAATTCACTTATTTCATTAAGAAATAAGAAAGATGACCAATGGTCACAAATTGAAGTTCAATTAAAAAGAAGGGCAGATTTAATACCTAATTTAGTAGAAACTGTAAAAGGATATGCTAAACATGAAAATAATACTTTAAAGGAAGTAATCGAAGCAAGAAATACTTATGTAGCAGCTTCAACTCCTGAAGAAGAAATGAAAGCAAGTGGGGAAGTTACTAAAGCACTTAATAAATTATTTGCTTTAAGTGAAAGTTATCCTGATTTAAAAGCTAATGAAAATTTTATGGCTTTACAAAAAGATTTAAAGGATACTGAAGATAAAATTTCTTATGCAAGACAATTTTATAATGATACAGTTTTAACTTATAATAATAAAGTTGAAATGGTACCTTCTAATATTGTTGCAGGTATATTTAAATTTAAAAAAGCAACATTCTTTGAAGCTTCTGAAGAAGACAAAAAAACACCAGAAGTAAAATTTTAATATAAAACTTACTTTGGTAAGTTTTTTTAATAGGGAGATATTATGAAAAGAATTAAATACTTTGTAATTTTATTAATTATGTTTTTAGCTAATATAACATTAGTTTTTGCTAAAGATGATGTGATTAATAAAATAGATATTAATATAACATTAGATAATTCTGGTAATGCTCATGTTGAAGAAATATGGGATGTTAAAGCCAATATGGGTACAGAATTTTATAAGGGTATGTATAATTTAGGTAATATGAAAGTTACTAATTTTAAGGTATATGAAAACAATACTTTATTTACATATGTAGACAAATGGAATATTAATGCTAGTTTGGATGAAAAAAAGAATAAAAATGGAATTAATTATACTGATGAAGGAATAGAGTTATGTTTTGGTAAAGGAAGCATGGGAAGACATGTTTTTAAGCTTACATATGATATTAGTAACTTTGTTTTCAAAACTAATGATTCTTTAGTTATTTATTATCAAATAATAAATATGAATATGACACCTCCTCCTAAAAACTTTAGTTTAGTATTAACTGGACCAAATGCTTTTGATAAAGATATTGATGTATGGGGTTATGGTTATAAAGGATATGCTTATGTAAACAATGGAAAAATATATATGTCTAATGAAGAAAAGACATTACTTGAAGAGGGTGATTATGCTGTTTTATTAGTTAAATTTCCTCTTGGAATGTTTAATGTAGATGAAAATAATAGATATGATATTTTTGATGATTTTGATGAAGTTTATAATAAAGCCGAAGATGGAACTTTTGATTATGATTATAGTGAAAAAGAAGATATCCTTGGTATTATTATAACTTTAGGAACTTTAATATTTACTTTTGCAATAGTAGCTATTGCTATAGCAAGTGCTAATGAATATAAATTCGAAAGTTTAGGTCGAAAAATAAAAATTAAAGAAATAAATAATTTTAGGGATATTCCATGTGATCAAGATATATTTAATGCTTATTTTTTAACTATTGTATATGGTTTAAATAAAAAAAATACATCCTTTTTCGGTGCTGTTTTACTTAAATGGTTACTTGAAGACAAAATAGAAATGAAAGAAGGAAAGAAAAAAAATAGTAAAGATATTTATTTAAAACATGATTTAACTTTTGAAAATAATTTAGAACGAAGATTATATACATATTTAATTTCTGCTAGTAAAGACTATATATTAGAAAAGAAAGAATTAGAAAAATGGAGTAGAAATAATTATAATAAGTTATTTGACTTTTTAAAAGATTCTGAGAAATATGGTAGAGCTAATTATATAAATAAGGGATTAGTAGAAAAGAAAACAAGTAAATTCTTAATTAAAGATGGTTTAAAAGAAGAAGCTATTAAATTAGCAGGTTTAAAGAAATTTTTAAATGAATTTTCAAGAATAAAAGAAAGACAAGTTATTGAAGTTAAACTTTGGAAAGAGTATTTAATCTTTGCTCAAATATTTGGTATAGCCAAAGAAGTAGCTAATCAGTTTAAAGATTATTATCCAGATATAGTTAATTATAATGATGGAAATTCTAATTTAGATATAATGGATGTAATTATTTTAAATAATTTATCTACTAATGTTGTAAATGCAGCGTCAAGTGCAAGAAGTGCTGCGAATAATTACAATGCCGGAGGTGGAGGATTCTCATCTGGTGGAGGAGGATTCTCATCATTTGGTGGGGGTGGCGGTGGAGGCCGTTAACAAAAAAAGAAAGGAGTAAAAAAGTATGAAGAATAAAAATAAATTAATTTTAATTATAGGAGTAGTTTTAATAATATTTTTACTAATATACTTATTTATTCCTTTTTTTAAATTAAAGGGAAAAAGAGAAATAACTCTTGAAGTAAATAATGAATATAAGGAAAATGGTTATTTAACTAATGCTAAGGTTTTAGAAGTTTCTAATAATATAAATACTTCTAAATTAGGTACATATACTGTTTTATATAAATATAAAAAATATAATAAAATTAAAGAAACAATAAGGGTGGTAAATATTGTAGATAAAACGCCACCAGAACTTGATTTAATTGGGAATTTAGAAATTAATAACTGTTCTAAGTCTTATCAAGAAGAAGGATATGCAGCTTTTGATAATTATGATGGAGATTTAACACAAAAAGTAGAAAAAGAAATTAAAGATGGTAAAATAATTTATAAAGTAAAAGATTCTAGTAATAATATTACAACAAAAGAAAGAATATTTTCTAATATTGATAAAGAAGGCCCTGTTATTAAGCTTAAGGGTTCATCGGTTAATTTAAAAATAAATAATAAGTACGTTGAACAAGGATATACAGTTACAGATAATTGTGATGATGATTTAACTTCAAAAGTTGAAATAACTAATAATATAAATATTAATAAAGAGGGAACTTATGAAGTTATATACAAAGTAAAAGATAAAAGTGGTAATGAATCTAAAGAAGTAAGAAAAGTAACTGTTTATACTCCTAAAAAGTGTTTTTTTAGTGTTTCCAACGGGAAACCAGGAGTTATTTATTTAACTTTTGATGATGGTCCTAGTACAAAAAATACGTCAAGGCTTTTAGATATTTTAAAAGAAGAAAATGTAAAAGCAACTTTCTTTTTAATCGATAAAACAAATACTGATTATTTAATTAAAAGAATGTATGATGAGGGACACACAATTGGACTTCATACGGCAAGCCATAATTATAAATATATATATTCTTCAACGACTAATTTTATTAAAGATATAGAAAAAATACAAGAAAAAGTAGCAAGAATAACAGGAGAAAAGTCTTCAATTATAAGATTTCCAGGAGGAAGTAGTAATACTGTAAGTAGTTTTAATCCTGGTATTATGTGTACTCTTTCTAATATGGTTATTGAAAAAGGATATCATTACTTTGATTGGAATGTATCATCAGGGGATGCAGGAAGTAAAAGAAGTAAAAAAAATACTTATAGAAATGTTACAAATAATTTATCAAAAAATCGTGCTAATGTTGTTTTAATGCATGATATATATGATAGTACAGTAGATGCTGTTAAAGATATAATAAAATATGGAAAAGATAATGGATATACTTTTGAAAAAATAACTATGGATACAGAAATGTATACGCATTATGTGAATAATTGATGAATTATACTTGAAAAAAGACAATTTATTGTGATATAATCAATTTGTTATAAATTTTATAACAAATTGTTAATGGGGTGTTAGCTCAGTTGGTAGAGCAACTGACTCTTAATCAGTGGGTCTAGGGTTCGAATCCCTAACGCCCCACCATATTGAAATTTAAGATAGATTTTCTATCTTTTTTATTTTTATAAAATTAAATATTTTAAATAATGCTAATAAAATTAGTATTGTTTTCCTGTTTTAAGTCTTTTAAAAATATATCAAACAAATGTATGAAAAAAATGTTGACATAGGAATTTTCTTATGATAGTATGAAGTTGAAGCAGTACAAAAATAATTTTAAAATCAGGAGGTTAAAATGAAGAAAATTGGTAATGAATATACTAATAGTGTTTTTGAAAATATAAAGCACATAGATGAATTTGGTAATGAATTTTGGTATGCTAGAGAACTATCAAAAGTATTAGAATACAAAGATTGGAGGAATTTTAAAAAAGTAATAGATAAAGCAGTAATTTCAGCAGAAAATAGTATTTCATGTAAAAATGTTTGGGTTGTTGAAGTCAACAAGTCAATTAAAACGGGTAAAGGTAAAGAAGAAATTATTAAAGATTATAAGTTGTCACGATATATATGTTATTTGATAATACAAAATGCAGATCCAAGTAAAGAAGTTGTTGCTTTGGGACAAACTTATTTTGCAATTCAAACAAGAAAACAAGAAATAACTGAACAAGAATATGATACTTTATCAGATGATGAAAAAAGATTTTATCAAAGAAGATTAATTAAGCAAGGTAATTATACTCTTCAAAAGATTGCTGTTTTATCAGGAGTTAAAAACATGGGAGAATTTCATAATGCTGGTTATAGAGGCTTGTATAATGGTGAAACGGCAGATGATATTTTTAAAAGAAAAAAATTACGTTATAGGGAAGATATTTTAGATAATATGAATGAAGATGAATTGGTTGCTAATTTATTTAGAATAAATCAAACAAAACAAAAGCTTTTAAGGGATAATGTAACAAAAGAAGAAGAAGCAGATAATATACATTATGAGGTTGGTAAAAAAGTAAGAAAAGCAATTGCGGATATCGGAGGAGTAATGCCGGAAGATATGCCAACTCCTAAAAAGAGTTTAAAAGAACTAGAAAAAGAAAAGAAAAAGTTAAAAAACTAAAATAATAATTAATTTACGAAATAATAAAAAGTATAGTATAATAAGATTGTACATTTTAAAAAAATATATAATGATAATGAATTGAAGGAAGAATCAACTATTCGAAAATTTCGAATAGTTCAAAAGGAAGGAAATAGTAACAATAATTTTAATGCAATGTTACCTAGTGAAGTTGATTTATTAATAAAATAATAAATAAAGTAGATGAAAATTATGAAATTAAATAAAAAATTTAAAATAAAGGAGAATAATAAATGGACAATAAAAACTTACAAATAACTAATCATGATTTTTTAATATATAGGGATTCGAACAATGATGTTAAGGTTAGTGTAATGTTAATAAATAACGATATATGGCTTACGCAAAATTTAATTGCAGAATTGTTTGGTGTAGGAAGAAGCACAATAACAGAACATATTAATAATATATTAAATAGTGGTGAACTTGATGAAAATAACACCGTCGGAAAAACCGACGTTGATAATTCGAAAAAACCTGTAAAGATATATAACCTTGATATGATTATTGCAGTTGGATATAGAGTAAATTCAAAAAAAGCAACAAACTTTAGAATTTGGGCTACGAAAATATTAAAAGAATATATGATAAAAGGTGTAGTTATGGATGATGAAAGATTAAAAAATCCAAATTACATATTTGGCGAGGATTATTTTGAAGAAACACTTGAAAGAATTAGAAATATTCGTTCAAGCGAGAGAAGATTTTATCAAAAAATAACCGATATATATTCTTCTTGTAGTGTTGATTATGATAAAGATTCAGAAATAACAAAAGAATTTTTTAAAACAGTTCAAAATAAATTACATTATGCAATAACCGGTAATACTGCAGCTGAAATAATATATAACAGGGTTGATTCAGAAAAAGAAAATATAGGACTAACCAATTGGAAAAATTCTCCTGATGGACCAATCTATAAATATGACGTGGACATTGCAAAAAACTATTTAAATGAAAAGGAATTAAAAGATTTGAATAGAATAGTAACAATGTATTTAGACTATGCAGAATTACAAGCAGAAAATCATAATGCAATGACTATGAAAGATTGGGTAGAAAAGCTAAATGCATTTTTGCAATTTAATGGTAAAGAAATATTACACAATGCGGGGAAAATATCGGCTGGTGTTGCAAAAGAACTAGCTTATAAAGAGTATGATAAATTTAAAGTTAAACAAGATAAATTATATAAATCAGACTTTGATAATTTTTTAAACGAAACAAGAATGATAGAGAATGGAAGTGATAAATAATGGATATGTATCAAAAAAGAAAAATGAGAAAAAATAAAAAAATGAACGAAGATACAAAAAAAATGCCATCAACGAGTATCAATTGGTATCCAGGACATATGGCTAAGACCAAAAGACTCATAAAAGAAAATTTAGGATTGATAGATATAATTTATGAAGTAATTGATTCAAGAATACCATATAGTTCTAAGGTAATAGATATAAATACTTTAATAAACAATAAACCAAGAATACTTATTATGACAAAGTATGATTTATGTGATAAAAACGAAACAGAAAAGTTTGTTAAATATTATGAGGAAAAAGGTTATGTTGTAGTTAAATATGATTTAAATACAAAAACATCTTTTAATGATTTACTTGATTTAAGTAGAAATCTTCTTGAAGATAAAATGAAAAAAAGAGAAGAAAAAGGGCTTAAAAGAACTACAATAAAAGCTTTAGTTGTAGGTATTCCAAATGTTGGTAAATCTACTCTTATAAATAAAATAGTAGGTAAAAAAAGTGCAACTGTAGGTAATAAACCTGGCGTTACAAAAAATCTTAATTGGGTTAGAGCAAGTAAAGATATTGAACTTTTAGATAGTCCAGGAATACTTTGGCCCAAATTAGAACAAGAAACAGTTGCTTATAATTTAGCAAGTATGACTGCGATAAAAGAAGAAATACTTGATAAACAAGATGTGGCAGTATATATAATAAAAACATTATATAAATTGTATCCTTCTAAATTAGAAGAATTTTATAATATAACATCAATTAATGATTTTGAAGAAGTATTTGATACAATTGCTAGACAAAAAGGTTTATTACAAAAAGGTGGAGTACCTAATTATGATAGAGTAATAGATTTAATAATTAATGATATAAAAAGTGGTAAGATAAAAGATATTACTTTTGATAGGATTTCGTATGAATAGAAAAGAGATACTTAATATATTAAAAAAGTTAAATTTTCCTCAAAATGAATTTGTTGTGTTATCAGGTGCTAGTTTGGTCGTTCAACAAGTGAAGTCAAAAACAAATGATATAGATATAGGGGTTAGTGAAACTTTATTTAAAAAATTAAAAAATGATGCAGTTATTGTAAACAATTTTCTTGGGTATGATGTATATAAGTTAAATGACTATAATATTGAATTTAGTAATAATTGTTCTTTTTTTAATAAAAATGAAGCAATTGTTATTGAAAATATGTATTTTCAAGATTTAAATAGTATTAAAAAAATGAAGGAAAATTTTAATAGAAATAAAGATAAAAATGATATAAAAAAAATAGATTTATTTTTAGATTTAAAAGACAATTTAAAATATGAAAAAGAATTATATAATGATGGTTATACTTTAATTGCAGGAGTTGATGAAGTAGGTCGTGGGCCTCTTGTTGGACCTGTAGTGGCAGCAGCTGTTATTCTTCCTAAAAATTATAAACTTGAAGGTCTTACTGATTCAAAAAAGTTATCGGAAGCAAAAAGAAATTATTTTGATGAAATAATAAAACGTGATGCAATTAGTTATGGTATAGGAGTTATAGATAATAATATAATAGATGAAGTAAATATTTATGAAGCTACTAAACTTGCAATGAAACAAGCTATTTCTAATTTAAAAATTAAACCTGATTATGTTTTAACAGATGCAATGAAATTAGATATAGATATAGATTTTAAACCCTTAATCAAAGGGGATTTAAGAAGTTTATCTATTTCAGCAGCAAGTGTTATTGCTAAAGTATATAGAGATAATTTAATGTATCTTCTTGATAAAAAGTATCCATATTATAATTTTAAAAATAATAAAGGATATCCTACAAAGGATCATATCGAAGCAATAAAAAAATATGGTATAATTAAAGAACATAGAATAAGCTATCATCCAGTTAGTGAATATATTAATAAAAAGTAAAGGGAAAAAAAGTATGAAGTATTTAAAAAAATTAAATGAAAAAAATTATAACTTTAAAGGCGTAGATAAAGTAAAATTATATTTATTTATTTTTATCGCTGGGGCTTTTGCCGGATATATATATGAAGTTATATTTGAACTTATAGAATCAGGAACATTTGTTAATAAAGGATTTTATTATGGACCATATTTACCTGTTTATGGTGTTGGTGCAGTGTTTTTAAGTTTGATTCTTAATAATTATAAAAAACATCCATTTTTAGTATTTGTTTTAGGAATTTTAATTACAGGAATAGTTGAGTATATAACAGGTTATGCAATGTATAAAATATTTCACAAGAAATGGTGGGATTATACAGGACTTTTCTTAAATATTGATAGTTATGTATGCTTTAGATCAGTATTTACTTTTGCAATTGGGGGAATGTTATTAATTTATATTGTGGAACCTTTAATAAAAGAATTTATAAGCACTAAAAGTAAAAAAATAACAAACATAATAAGTATTGTCTTTATTGTTATATTTGTAATTGATGTTTTGTTATCATTTTTAATAAGAAATAAAATATAAAACAGTATTTGACATAAATAAAAAAATGATGTATAAATTATAACTAAAGATGAAAGGAATTTAGGATATGAAAAATTTAGTAATCGTGGAATCTCCTAGTAAAAGTAAAACAATAGAAAAATATTTAGGAAATTCTTATAAAGTTGTTTCTTCTAAAGGACATATTAGAGATTTAAAAACAAGTGGTAAATATGGGTTTGGTGTTGATGTTGATAATAATTTTGCTCCAAGTTATGAACCAATAAAAGGAAAACAAAAAGTAATAAATGATTTAAAAAAATTAGCTAAAGATAGTGATATGGTATATCTTGCATCAGATCCTGATAGGGAAGGAGAAGCTATTAGTTGGCATTTAAAAGATGCTTTAGGATTAAAAGATAAAGAATATGAAAGAGTAGTTTTTAATGAAATAACTCATGATAAAGTGCTTGAAGCTTTTAAACATCCTAGAAAAATAGATGATGATTTAGTAAAATCACAAGAAGCAAGAAGAATACTAGATCGAATAATTGGATTTCGTTTATCTAAATTAATGCAATCAAAAACAGGAGGAAAAAGTGCAGGTAGAGTTCAAAGTGTTGCATTAAAATTAATCGTAGATAGAGAAGATGAAATTAATAGTTTTATTCCAGAAAAGTACTATACGATAACAGCGTTTTTTAATGATTTTGAAGCAGATATATTTAAATATAAGACTACTGATTTAGAAATAACAAAAGAAGAAGAAGTAAATAATATTTTATCTAAATTAAATAAGACATTTAATATTGAAGAAATAGAGAAAAAAGAAAAAATAAAAAAAGCTAAATATCCTTTTACAACATCTACACTTCAACAAGAAGCATCAACAAAATTAGGTTTTACTGGTAAAAAAACAATGAGTATAGCACAAAAATTATATGAAGGTATAGATATAGGGACTGAAACAACTGGACTTATTTCTTATATGAGAACTGATTCTGTTAGATTAAGTGATGAATTTGTTGGAAAAACATTAAATTATATTGAAAAAAATTATGGTAAAGAATATATTGGTTATGTTAAAACAAGTAAAAAGAAAGAAAACGTTCAAGACGCTCATGAAGCAATAAGACCAACTGATATAAATAAAACACCAGAAAAGATGAAAGAGTATTTAACAAGTGATGAATATAAATTATATAAACTTATTTATATAAGAACTCTTGCTAGTTTAATGAAAGATGCAAAAACATTAGCAACAACAATTATTTTAGATAATAATGATTATAAGTTTAAAGCTAGTGGTAGTGTTTTAACTTTTGATGGATATTTAAAAGTTTATAGTGATTATGAAGATAAAGAAGATAAAATTTTACCTGATTTAGATAAATATAATACTAGTGTTTTAGTATCTACTAAAATAGAAAGTGACGAACATTATACAAAACCAAAACCAAGATATACAGAAGCAAAATTAATAAAAGAACTTGAAGAATTAGGAATAGGTAGACCATCAACTTATGTTAAAATAATAGATACTTTAAAATTAAGAGATTATGTAAAAGTTATTGATAAAAAATTTGTTCCAACTGAAATAGGAATAGCTACAACAAGAAAACTACAAGAAAGTTTTTCTAATTTAATAAATGTTACTTATACTGCTAATATGGAAAATGATCTAGATAAAATAGCGGAAGGTAAAAAAGTATGGTATGAACTTTTAAATGAATTTTGGAAAGAATTTGAACCACAAGTAAAGGAAGCTTTTACTTCTATGGAAAAAGTTGAAGCAAAAAAAACAGGGGAAAAATGTCCTGAATGTGGAAGTGATATGGTAATTAGAAATGGTAAGTTTGGGGAATTTGAAGCATGTAGTAATTATCCAACATGTAAATATATTAAAAAGAAAGAAAAAGAAGTAAAAGAAATAATTCCATGTCCTAATTGTAAAGGAACAATTATTGAAAAGAAAACAAAAAAAGGTAAAATATTTTATGGATGTAATAATTATCCAAAGTGTAATTTTGCTAGTTGGGATAAGCCTTTAATTGAAAAATGTCCTGAATGTGGAGGAGTCCTAGTAGAAAAAAAAGATAAGATTAAATGTTTATCTTGTGACTATGAAAAGTAAAGTAAATCAATAGTTTTAAAAAATCTATTGATTTTTAATTTTTTGTTGTGATATAATTGTAATATCGAAAGGAGAATAATGAAAATAATGAAAAGAATTAGTTTATTTATTTTTGCACTTGTTTCAATGTTTGCCTTCACATTTGGAGTTAGTGCATTAGATGTTAATGATGAAGCTAGTTTACGTGAAGCCTTATCAAAAGGCGGAGATGTTAAATTAACTGAAAACATTACAACATCTACAAAAAGAATTATCATTGATAAAGATGTAAATCTTGATTTAAATGGTAAAACATTAACTAGTTTAATTGATGTAACTAGTAATAAGACACTTACTATTTCTAGTAGTGTAGAAGGTGGAAAATTTGTTGCTTTAGCAAATGAATATTCAGATGAAGAAGGAAAAGATGTAAAAACTCATTATGCAATTGGCGCAGATAATGCTAAAGTAATTGTTAATAGTGGTGATGTATCTTCAAATGATACACAATATGGTTTTTATGCATTAAATGGTGGTACAATTACAATTAATGGTGGAAATCATACTACTGGTAATGCTGTATTATCTGGAAATAATACAACAGGAGCAATGAGTTTTGTTGTTAATGGTGGTACTTTAACTACTAAATATGGTCCAGCAATTTATATGGCAGGTCCAATTGATTTAACAATCACTAAAGGTACAATTAATGGTGGTATTTCATTAAGAATGGGTATTGTTAATATTTCAGGTGGTGTTATTAATGCTGCTACTACTTCATTAGATAGTCCAAAAGAATATTTCTTCTATAGTGGTAATGCTTGGTTTGCTGATGCTTTATATGTATATGGTGGAACTTATACAACTGATATTAAAGGCCAAACTAATAAATTAGAATTAAATATTACTGGTGGAACATTTAATGTTGCTAATGGCCAAGGTAGTCCAATAGCTATTTATGATTTAGGAAAAGTTGAACAAGTAATGAATGTAAAAGTATCTGGTGCAAAACTTACAACAGATGCAACTACTAGAACAAGTTTTGATGTAATTAATCTTAAAGATTTAGGACTTGTAAATGATGCTAGTGAAACATATACTTGTGATAAGACTAAATGTAAGGCTGGTGGTCAAACTAGTACAAGCACTTATGGTGTATATTCAAATAAACATATTTTAACTACTTCAAATGGAACTTATACATTAAAACCAAATGTAAAAGCTGAAACTGATGGAGTTAAATTTGAAAGTAATGATGCTTTCTCAACTGAATATACTTTAGTAGTTGCTCCAAAAACTGAAAAAGAAGTTAAAGATGTAACAACTAAATTAACTGAAGCTTATAAAGATAATAAAAAAGTTGCAGGATTAAAATTAATTAGTCTTCATGAAATAAATATTGTTGATGGAAATGATGAAGTTGTACCAATGGAAAATGGAAAATATACTATTTCAATTCCAGTAGCAGAAGATTTAAGAAACTTCAAAAATTATAAAGTAATTTATGTTAATGAAGCTGGTGAAATTCAAGAAACAATTGATGCTAAATTAGTTAATGGAAAAGTTGTATTTACAACAACTCACTTAAGTACATATGGTGTAATTGGATATAATAATCCAACAACAAATCCTGAAACAAGTGATAATATTGTTACATATGCAGTTATTCTTTGTGCTAGTATTTTCGCTTTAGGTTCAGCTGTAGCATTAAGAAAAAGATATAACTAAAATTTAAAGAACTATTAATTTAGTTCTTTTTCTTTTATTAAAAATGTGTTATTATAGAAAGCAGTAATTAGTTAGGGGAGTTTGGTATGGATTATAAAGGACTAAAAATATGTAAAATTTTAGAACCAACTTTTATGGAAGATAATAAAGTTTTTAAAGTTAATGATGTTTGTTTAGGCTATGAAGCAAATAATAATATTGTTATTGTATCAGGAGATTATGCAGGAAATATTTATCCTAATATAAAAAAATCTGATTTAAAAAATATAGATGAAAATTCTTATTATGGTTGGACTGAAAATATTAATAATTTAAAAATAGTTTTTGGAACGAATGATATTATTGAATTGAAAGATAATTTAGAAACAGTAGCTATTGATAAGATGTATTATATTGATTATGAAAAAGGTGTAATTGAACCATATTCTTTTGAAATGCCTGATATTTTTGATGAGGAAATATTTGAAAAAGAGGAAGAAATAAAAGAAGAAGAAAATGAAGAAAATTATACATTACCTTCGATTAAAGAAATAAGTTTGAAAATAAAAGAAAAAATAATTAGTCAAGATATGGCAATTAATCAGGTTTTAGCAGCTATATATGGGAATAGACAAATAATAGAAAATAAAAATTTAACTAAAGAAGAAAAAAGAAACTTAAAAAAATCTGTTTTAATATATGGAAACACAGGAACAGGAAAAACAGAAATATCAAAACAAATAGCTAGTTTTTTAAATTTACCTATTCAAATTGAAGATGCTACAAAATATACTGCAGAAGGTTATCAAGGTAGTAGTGTTAATGAAATGCTTATTCATTTATATAGAAAATGTAATGGTGATTTAAAAAAAGCTGAAAATGCAATATTGGTAATTGATGAAATAGATAAGAAAAAAGATAATAAAACTTCTTATACTTCATCTACTACTGATGTTTTATATTCACTTCTTAAAATAATCGAAGGAGAAACATTTATTTTACAAATTGGAGAAGATAGAAAATTAATTGAATTTGATACATCTAATTTAACAATTGCTTTAAGTGGTAGGTTTGAGGGAGTAGATAAAGTAAAAGAAGATAGAAAATCTATTGGATTTAATATATCTTCTTTGGAAAAAGAAGAAAATCCTAAAGTGGCTCAAGCAGAAAATTTTGTAAAATTAGGTATTCCAGGAGAATTTATTGGTCGTAATTCTTGTATTGTAAGAACAAATGACTTAAGTGTAGAAGATTTAAAATTAATAATAACATCATCTTCTTTAAGTGCTTTACTTTTAAAAAAGAAGTTTTATGAACTTAATAATGTTTCTTTAACATATGATGATGATTTTATAACTTTTTTAGCAGAAGAAGCATATAAATCAGGTATCGGAGCAAGAGGTATTAAACAAGCTTTAGAAAATGTAATAAAAGATTTAGAATTTGAAATATTATCAGGAGATATAAAAGAAATTAAGTTAACAAGAAATGGCGTTATTAAAAAATATAATAACGATAAAAAATTAGTAAGAAAACAAGAACTAAATATATAAAAGAAATAAGTAAAATATTTCTTTTTTTTATATTTTTTGGTATAATCTATATGGGTGTTATATAAATGGAAAATATATATAATTTAACAAAAGAAGATTTAGAATCTTATTTAATTAATATTAATGATAAAAAATTTAGATCTACGCAAATATATGACTGGTTATATGTAAAAAGAGTTAAATCTTTTGATGAAATGACTAATTTAAGTAAAACTCTTATAAGTAAACTAAAAAAGGATTTTAAATGTAATCATTTAGAAATAGTAAAAGAGGAAAAAGATAAAGATGTATCTAAATATTTATTTAAACTTTATGATGAAAATTATGTTGAAACTGTTTTAATGGAACATAATTATGGACTTAGTTTATGTGTTTCAAGTGAAGTTGGTTGTAATATGGGATGTATTTTTTGTGAAAGTGGAAGACTTAAAAAGGTTAGAAATCTATATGCATATGAAATAGTTTTACAAATACTTATGATTGAAGAAAGAATTAAAAGAAGAATTTCACATATTGTTGTTATGGGTATTGGGGAACCATTTGATAATTACGATAATATAATGAAGTTTGTAAAAATAATTAATGATCCAAAAGGACTTGCTATAGGAAGTAGGCATATAACTATATCAACATGTGGGGTTGTTCCTAAAATATATGAATTTAGTAAAGAGCCTTTTCAAGTAAATTTAGCAATTTCTTTACATGCTCCGACAAATGAATTAAGAACTAAGATTATGCCTATTAATAAAGCCTATAATATAGAAACATTAATAAAAGCAGTAAAAGATTATATAGCTATTACTAATAGAAGAGTTACATTTGAATATATTTTATTAGATAATGTAAATGATAAAGATATTGATGCTAAAAATCTTGCTAAACTTTTAAAAGGTATAAATTGTTATGTAAATTTAATTCCTTATAATGAAAGTAGTAATTTTACACTTAAAAGAAGTAAAACTTCGCAAATTAATAGATTTTATGATATACTTAAAAAAGAAGGTATAAATGTAACAATAAGAAAAGAGTTTGGTTCTAATATATCTGCGGCATGTGGACAACTTAGAAGTAAAAAGGAGGAACAAAAATGAAATCATTTTATTTAACAGATACAGGTTTAGTTCGTGAGCATAATGAAGATAGTGTTATAATTTCTGAAAATGGTGAAGGATGTTATCTTATGGCAGTAGCTGATGGCATGGGTGGACATCAAGCAGGTGAAGTTGCTTCATCTATTGCTATTAGCTATCTTGGTAAAAGATTTACAAGTGATTTTAGAAAAATGAGTAAAGTAGATGCTGTTTCTTGGTTAAGATTTAGTGTTATTGAAATTAATAGTTTAATATTTAAATATACAGAAGACCATCCTGAAAGTAAAGGAATGGGAACAACTTTAGTTTTAGCACTTGTTACACCTGAATATATACTTTTTGGTAATATAGGAGATTCAAGTGGATTTGTAATGAAAAATAATCATTTGCATAAAGTTACACACGATCATACACTTGTTAATTTACTTGTAACAGCAGGAGAACTAACGGAAGAAGAAGCAAGAAATCATCCAAGAAAAAATATTTTAATGAATGCGCTGGGGATAAATGATCCAATTGATATAGATATATTTGATTGTAGCATGGATATTTCTTCAATACTTTTATGTTCGGATGGGCTTACAACAATGCTTCTTGATGAACAAATTGAAAAAACGCTTTTAGAAGAAAATTTAAGTATAGAAGAAAAAGTGGAAAGACTTATAAATAAAGCAAACAATAGAGGTGGAAAAGATAATATTTCTGTTGCTTATTTAGAAAAATAATGAAAGGTGTTGGGTAAAGTGATAGTAAAAGGACAAAAAATAAATGATAGATATGAAATAATTAAAACAATTGGAGAAGGTGGTATGGCTAATGTGTATTTAGCGAAAGATACCATTTTAGATAGGGATGTTGCAATTAAAGTTTTAAGAGGAGATCTTGCGAGTGATGAAAAGTTTGTAAGAAGATTTCAAAGGGAAGCTTTATCAGCATCAAGTTTATCACATCCTAATATTGTTGAAATATATGATGTTGGGGAAGATGATGGTAATTATTATATAGTTATGGAGTATGTTCCTGGTAAGAATTTAAAACAAGTACTTAAAAAACGTGGTAACTTAACAGTTAGTGAAGTAATTGATATTATGCTTCAAATAACAAGTGCTATGGGACTAGCTCATGATAGTTTAATAATTCATAGAGATTTAAAACCACAAAATATCTTAATGATGGATGATGGTGGTGTTAAAATAACTGATTTTGGTATAGCTATGGCTCTTAATGCAACACAACTTACACAAACAAATTCTGCGATGGGTTCAGTTCATTATTTTCCACCAGAACAAGCAAGTGGTAAAGGTTCAACATTAAAAAGTGATGTTTATTCTCTTGGAATAATGATGTATGAACTTTTAACTGGATATCTTCCTTTTAGAGGAGATAATGCCGTTGAAATAGCATTAAAGCATTTAAAAGAACCAATTCCTTCGATAAGAAGTGAATTTCCAAATATTCCACAAAGTGTTGAAAATATAATTATTAAAGCAACTGCAAAAAATCCTAAAAATAGATATAATAATGCTAATGAAATGCATGAAGATTTACTTACATGTTTAAATAAAGAAAGATTAGAAGAGCCAAAAATAAAACTTAAATATAATGAAGGTATATCTGATGATGTTGCTTTTGAAGTAGATAAAGAAAATATGGATGATAGTTTTGTTAGTCAAATTAAAGATACAAAAGATAATAAAAATAAAACAATAATTATTTTAGGTAGCGTTCTTGGAGGTTTGGTAGTAATCCTAGGTATTGTATATTTTGCATTATCAATATTTGCTACTTCAAAAGATGTAAAAATACCAGATGTTAAGAATTTAAGTGTTGAAGATGCTGATACCTTGCTTAGAAAAAGAGGTTTAAAGGTAGCATTAAAATCTGAAGAAGAACCATCTTTAGAAGTGGAAGAAGGTAAAATAATAGGCACTAAGCCTGAAATAGGCAGAGTAGTAAAAGAAGATACCGAAATTACTTTAATAATATCAACAGGTCAGGTAACTTATGAAGTAGAAGATTTAACTGGTAAAAATTATCGTGAAGTTAAAACGGAATTAGAAATAAAATATTCTTTAAAAGTAACTATTGAAGAAAAAGAAGTTGAAGAAAAAGATGATAAAAAATACGATAAAGAAGAAATAGTAGGACAAAGTGTTAAAAAAGGTGAAGTTCTAACAACAGGAGATGAAATTATTTTATATATTCCTAAAGTATTAGAAAAATATCCAGATTTTGTTAATGAAAGTTGGTCTATTACAGATATTCAAAAATGGGCTAAAGAAAAAGGTGTTTCTTTAGTAATTATAGAAAAAGAAACAAATGAATATAAAGGAGGTGCAATAATAGCACAAAGTAGAGCAAAAGATTCTGTTGTAGTAAGTGGGGCAGAACTTAAAATAACAATAGCTAAAAAAGTTGAAGAAATTCCAGTTGATCCTAATCCAGAAGAACCACCAGTTGAACAGGAAACAAATTAATATGGAAGGTCAAATAATAAAAATTATAAGTAATGATTACTTTGTAAAAACAAATAATAATGAATATATTTGTAAAGCAAGAGGAAAATTTAGACAAGAAAATATTACCCCAAAAGTTGGGGACTTTTGCTTATTTGATGAAAAAGAAAAAGTAATAAAAGAAATAAAACCAAGAATAAATACACTTTCAAGACCTTTAGTATCTAATATTAATCAAGCATTTATTGTTACAAGTTTAAAAAATCCAGACTTTTCTTCTAATTTGCTTGATAAATTAATATGTATATGTATTTTAAATAATATTGAACCTATTATATGTCTAACAAAAAAAGATTTACTTACTAAATCTGAATATAAAGATTTAAAAAAAATAATTAATTATTATAAAAAACTTGGTATAAAAGTAGTATATAATAATAATATAAATAAAATAAAAAAACTATTAAAACATAAAACAACGGTTTTTACAGGACAAACTGGGGCAGGTAAATCTAGTTTAATGAATAAATTAGATAAAAGTTTAAATTTTGAAACAAATGAAATAAGTAAAGCTTTAGGTAGAGGAAAACATACAACAAGAACTGTTTCTTTGGTAGAAATAAATAATGGTAAAGTACTTGATACACCTGGTTTTAGCGATATAGATTTAAGCGTTTATAAAAAAGAAGATATAAGAGATAGTTTTAAAGAATTTAAAAATAAATGTAAATATACTAATTGTATGCATATTAATGAAAAAGAATGTGTTGTAAAAGAGTTAGTAAATAAAAATATAATTTTAAAATCAAGATATGAAAACTATATTAAATTTATAAAATAGAAGGGAATATGTTATGAAAGAAGTATCAGGATCGTTTTTATCAAATAATGATAAGCTTTATGAAATAAATAGATTAAATAATAGTAATGTAGATTATATACATTTTGATGTTATGGATGGTAAGTTTGTAGATAATAAAAATATTACAGTAAGTGAACTTCCTAAATTAATTGATAATGTAAAGAAAAAAATAGATATTCATTTTATGGTAAGTAATCCAGATAAATATATAGAAAAAATTTGTTACTATAATATAGAATATATTACTATACATTATGAAATTAAAAATCTTGAAGATTATATAGATAAAATAAAAAATTATGGTTTTAAAGTAGGAATAGCAATTAAACCTGAAACCGATATAGAAAAAATATATTATTTATTAGATAAAATTAATTTAGTTTTAATAATGAGTGTAGAGCCTGGTAAATCAGGACAAAAATTTATTGATGTAAGTGATAAAATAAATAAATTAAAACAAGAAATAATAAATAGAAAATTAAATGTTAAAATAAGTGTTGATGGTGGAATTAATGAAGAAGTATTAACTTATGTAAAAGAGGCTGATATTTTGGTTAGTTCATCATTTATATTAAGTGATTTGGATAAAAATGTAGATATATTGAAAAATATATAAATGGTTAAAACAAGTTTTCTTGTTTTTTCTTTTGTTAAAAATTATTAAAAATATTGACAACTCGGGGGGGGTATTTTATATAATTTATTTATAAAGTTAATAGTTAATAAGATAAAGGGATGTTGGTAAAATGAATTTCTTTAAAAAATTTAATAAATTAAAAGTAAGTGAACAAACAAATAAAAAAAGGATATTTTCAATAACATTAACAGCAGTAGGAATAGCATGTTTATTAATTGGATCAAGTATGGCTTATTTGTTATTTGAAGCAAGTGGTACAACACAAACTATTTCAGCAGGTACATTACAACTTAGTTATACAAATGAAAGTGAAGCAATAATATTAAATAATGCAGTACCACAAAGTGATGAACAAGGATTAAATAATGATAGTTATACCGTAACATTAACTAATACAAGTACAATAAGAAGTTATTATGAATTAAGTTTAAACAATAGTTGTACAGTAGGAAATAGTTATACTGTTGATGGAAGTAGTGTAACAGCAAATATATGTATACCAAATAATTATTTAAAAGTAGCAGTAAAAACAGATAAAGATGAAGACTTTGTAATAAAAAATAGTAATAACGTTTTATTAAAAGGATATTTAGATGCAAAGGAAAATATATCATTTGAAATGATTATATGGTTAGCAGAAGAAACACCAAATGATTACCAAGGACAAACAGAAACAGGTACACCAAGAAATGTAATATATAATGGTAACTTTAAAATATATACAAGACAATTATTAGATAGTGAAAAACCAATTGATGAAAGCGGAGCAAATAAACCAGCACTTGCATCAAATATGATACCAGTATATTATGATGAAACAGAAGAGGTATGGAAAAAAGCAGATAAAGATAATATGGATAAAACAAATCCATGGTATAGTTATAATTCAAGTGGGGAATATAAAGGAATGTGGGCAAATGCTGTAACAGTAACAGAAACTTCTAGAAGTACATATTTAAATGCAGAACCGGGAACAATAGTAAGTATGGATGATATAACAACAATGTGGGTATGGATACCAAGATTTAATGCAGTAACTCCAAGTAATTATAATGGAGGAACCCAAGCAAAACCAAATGCAATAGATGTAACATTTGTAAAACAAAATGAAACAGCAATAGATGCGTTTACCTTTGGTACTAAAGAATTAAGTGGTTTTTGGTATGGTAAGTTTGATGTTAGTCACAATTCTCTTACGAATACTACAACTATAAATAATCTTTTGTGTCAAACAGAAACATGTAGTAACGCCAATGGAATAATAATAAAACCAAATGTAAATAGTTTAAGACATAATAATGTAAGTAATTTCTTCTTTGCATCAAGAAGTATGGAACAAACAGGAAATAGTTTTGGCTTTGTGAACTCTGAAGTAGATACTCATATGAGTAAAAATAATGAATGGGGAGCAGTAGCATATCTAACACATAGTATATATGGAAGATGTATTAGTAGTACTTCGTGTACTGAAGTTGGAATAAATAATAACAGTAATTTTGTAACAGGATATGGAGCACCTGCAGGAAGTAGTAGTTCTGTAACAACTGGAGCATATAATACAACACTAGGAAAAGATGCCTCAACAACAAAGAATATATATGGTATATATGATATGAATAGTACTACATCTAAATATGTGATGATGGTCTTACGTAAATACTCGGGTTCTGATTTATCGCGTAATTCAGGCTTTAATGGTTTAACTTATGATGATGGAAACTATACAAATGGGGTTGATTTTCCTAATGAAAAGTATTATAATTCTAATAAAATTGATGGAGAATGTGATAATATTAAAGGCCATGCATTAGGTGAAACTAGCATGTGGTATGGTAATTTTTCTAGATGCGGAACAAACACATCTCCATGGCTTATCCGAAGTTATGATAGCTACCGAGGCATGCTCGGTTTATTTCGTCCAAGTAGTGAGAGTGGTTATGGGAGTAAGACTATTTCTTCTCGCTTTGCAATAACTAATGAATAATAATAAAAATATAGTTAATTTTATCTATATTTTTCTTTTTGTAAATTTTTTGTGAAATTAGCAGTATACTATTGACATTGCTAACATATAATACTATAATGTAATTAGCACTAGAGAATTAGAGTGCTAAGTTTGGAGGTAATTTATGAATATACTTACTTCAAGACAAGAAAAAATATTAGAACTTATTGTCCTTGAATATGTTAAAACAGTTAATCCTGTTGGATCAAAACATATTTGTGATGAATTAAATTGTTCTAGTGCAACAGTTAGAAGTGAGATGTCTACGCTTGAAGATTATGGATATCTTGAAAAGACACATATTTCAAGTGGAAGAGTACCTAGTGAAAAAGGGTATCGTTATTATGTAGATAATTTGATGAAACAAGAAGAACTTAATGGTAATGACATGATGAATTTACAAATTATATTTAATAATAATAAGCTTGCATTAACTGATTGTATTAAGAAAAGTTTAGAAATAATTTCTGATATAACAGATTATACTACTGTTGTTTTAGGTAATAAATCAAGTGATAATTATTTAAAGAAAGTTGAAGCATTACCAATTGAAGATAATAAAATGCTTACTATAGTAATAACAGATAAAGGTTTTGTGGAACATAAGAAAGTAGATATAAATAATATTTCACTTGATGAAATACAAAAAACAGTAGAGCTTATTAATAAACTTCTTATAGGCACACCAATAGATGAGGTTAGGAAAAAGTTAGAATTAGAAATAAAACCAATAATCAATAAATATGTTAAACAACATGAAGCTATTTACAATGCTTTTTATGATGTATTTAATGATTTTACTTCAAAAAATGTAAGTTTTGTTGGTAAAAATAATATGCTTAAACAACCTGAATTTAATAATGTTGATAAAATAAAGAAGATATTTGATAAGTTTGAATCTCCTGAAGTTATTGATTTTATCGAAGAAGATAAAAATGATGTAAATGTTTATATAGGAAAAGAAACAAAGCTTGATGATGATGTTACAATTATAAAAACAAAATATAAACTTGATGGAGAAGAAGGAACAATTGCAATAATAGGGCCAAAAAGAATGGAATATAATCGTGTAGTAAATATGTTAGAATTTGTTAAAGAAAATTTGGAGGAAAGATAAGTTAATGGAAAAAAATGAAGAATTGATTAATTGGCTAGGATATGTTGATAGTTTAATGGTAAAAGATAGTGAAACTGCAATAGATGTTTCAAGGATAATATCGTTAAATAATACAAAGTATTATATGGATCAAATGGATACGAATAGATATATTATTCATTTTCCAAGTGATATAGTATTTGATATTAACAATAGGGCAACAAAAGAATTAATATCAAATGTAAATGTTTACGATGAAACAGTTGAAGATATGTTTCTTAACTGGAGCTTAATTTATACTGAATTAATAAATGAGAAAACTAAGTATGAAGCTTTAAATAAGTATAAGAAATATTTACTTCAAGTAGCATTATTTAATATTGATTATTTAGTTAGTCAAATAAAAGATAAAAAAGAAAGAGAAAAAATTGTAAATATGATACCTGGCTATATGTTAGAGTTAATGGAGGACTTTGTTTATGCAAGAAGAAGAAAAAAAGAAAAATAAGAAAGAAAATAAAAATAAAATAGAAGAATTAAATTTAAAGATTAAATCTTTAGAAGAAGAAGTTTTAAGAAGTAAAGCAGATTTAATAAATTATCGTAAAAGAAAAGATGAAGAAACATCTAATTTATTAAAGTATGGAAATAGTGATATTCTTTTACAAATAGTAAATGTTTTAGATGATTTTGATAGGGCATTAAATGTAAAAGAAGAAAACTTAACGCCTGAAGTTAATAACTTTTTAATTGGATTTAAACTGATTGATAAATCTTTAAAAGATATTTTAACATCAAATAATGTTAAAGAAATAGAATGTTTAGGTGAAAAGTTTGATCCTAATATGGAACAAAGTTTATGCTCTAAATGTGATAATACAAAAGAAGATGAAGAGGTTTTAGAAGTTTTAACTAAAGGATATACATATTATGACAGAGTTTTAAGATATGCTTCTGTTATGATAAATAAAAAAGATGTAAATAATTTAAATATAGAAAATGGTTTAGAAAAACCAAATGAAAGGAATGATTAATTATGAGTAAAATTATAGGTATAGACTTAGGTACAACTAATAGTTGTGTTGCAGTCTTAGAAGCAGGGGAAGCTAAAGTAATCCCAAATCCAGAAGGAAATAGAACTACTCCTTCAATTGTATGTAAGAAAAATGGAGAAACAATTGTAGGAGATGCTGCTAAACGTCAAGCAGAAACAAACCCAAATACAATTCGTAGTATTAAAAGATTAATGGGTACTAATGAGAAAGTTGAAATGGAAGGTAAAAAATATACTCCTGAAGAAATTAGTGCAATGATTTTAACTAATTTAAAAGAAACAGCAGAAAAATATTTAGGAGAAAAAGTTACAAAAGCTGTTATTACAGTTCCAGCATACTTTAACGATGCTCAAAGACAAGCTACTAAAAATGCTGGTAAAATAGCAGGTCTTGAAGTAGAAAGAATTATTAATGAACCAACTGCAGCAAGTTTAGCATATGGTTTTGATAAACAAGATAAAATGCAAACAATTCTTGTATATGACCTTGGTGGAGGAACATTTGATGTTTCTATTCTAGAACTTGGTGATGGTGTTTATGAAGTTAAATCAACAGCAGGTAATAATAGACTTGGTGGAGATGATTTTGATGAAAGAATTATTAACTATTTAGTAGAAACATTTAGAAAAGAAAATGGTATTGATTTATCAACTGATAAAATGGCAATGCAAAGATTAAAAGAAGCAGCAGAAAAAGCTAAAAAAGATTTAAGCGGGGTAACAACAACTCAAATCTCTTGTCCATTTATTACACAAGGAGAAAATGGTCCACTTCACTTAGATGTAACTCTTACTCGTGCTAAATTTGAATCTTTAATTAGTGATTTAGTTGAATCAACATTAAAACCAGTACAAGATGCTTTAAAAGAAGCTAAACTTAAAAAAGAAGATATCGATCATGTAATATTAGTTGGTGGTTCAACTCGTATTCCTATGGTTCAAGAACTTGTTAAAAAAGAACTTGGTAAAGAGCCTAATAGAAGTGTTAACCCAGATGAAGTTGTTGCTATGGGAGCTGCTATTCAAGGTGGAGTATTAACTGGAGATGTTAATGATATCGTTTTACTTGATGTAACACCACTTTCTTTAGGAATTGAAACTCTTGGTAATGTTATGACTGTTTTAATTCCAAGAAATACAACAATTCCAACAAGTAAATCACAAGTATTCTCAACTGCTATGGATAATCAACCAGCTGTAGATATTCATGTTTTACAAGGTGAACGTCCAATGGCAAGTGATAATAAAACTTTAGGAAGATTTGTCTTATCAGATATTCCAGCAGCACCTCGTGGAGTACCACAAATCGAAGTTAAATTTGATATTGATGCTAATGGTATTGTTAATGTTACTGCTAAAGATTTAGGAACAAATAAAGAACAAAAAATTACAATTACTTCAAATACTAACCTTAGTGATGAAGAAATTGATAAAATGGTAAAAGAAGCTGAAGCTAACCGTGAACAAGATAATAAACGTAAAGAAGAAGCTGAAGTTAAAAATGAAGCAGAACAAATGATTTTCCAAACTGAAAAATCAATGAAAGATCTTGGAGAAAAACTTGATAGTAAAGATAAAGAAGAAGCAGAAAGTAAAGTTAAAACTTTAAAAGAAGCATTAGAAAAAAATGATATCGAAGCTATTAAAAAAGAAAAAGATGCTTTACAAGAAACACTTTATAAATTAGCAGCTAAAGTATATGAAAACACTAACACTACTAATGAAACAAGTGAAGAAGAAGTAAAAGAATCTCCAAAAGATGATTCAGTAAAAGATGCAGAGTTTGAAGAAAAATAATAAATAATGAAGTCCTAATTATTTAGGACTTCTTCTAAATGAAAGGTAAATTATGAATAGAGAAAATATAGATAATAAGTATAAATGGGATCTTAGTTTAATATATAAAAATGATGAAGAATTAAATAAAGATATTAATAAACTAAATAATATGGTTGAAAAATTTATTCTTTTTGAAAATCATGTTATGGATAGTTCAAAAACACTTTATGAATCTAATAAATTATATAATGATATAGCAAGGTTATCTAATAAAATATATACTTATGCTTATTTAAAATATGATGAAGATATGGGTGTTAGTAAAAATAAAGTTCTTCTTGGGAAAATAGAAAAATTAATTAGTGAAATATCAACTAAAATATCTTTTTATATACCGGAAGTATTAAGTTATGATTATTCTTTAGTAAAAAAATATATAGATGAAAATAAATTACTAGAAGAATCAAGATTTTCATTTGAAAGTTTATTTAGAATAAAAGAACATATTTTAGATAAAGATAAAGAAAATATGTTGTCTTCTTTAGAAGAAATATTTAATATTCCATCAAATACTTTTGATATGATAGATAATGTAGATATAAAACTTGATCCTATTACAAAGAATGGTAAAAAAATAGAATTAAATACAAGTAATTATAGTATTTATATAAAAGATGAAGATAGAAATGTTAGAAAACAAGCATTTAATTCACTTTATAAATATTATAGTTCTTTTATAAATACTATCTCAGCAGTTTACTTTGGAAATGTAAAAAAAGATAATTATTTAGCTAATGTAAGGCATTATAATAGTGCATTAGAAGAAGAATTGTTTGATGATAATATAAGTGTTAGTTTATATGATAAATTAATTAATACAGTAAATAGTAATTTAAATTTATTGCAAAAATATATAGAACTTCGAAAAGAAGTATTAAATTTAGATGAAATTCATATGTATGATTTATATGTACCACTTGTTAAAAATTATGAAAAAACATGGACTTTTGAAGAAGCAAAAGAGCTTATTTTAAAAGCTTTATCTCCTTTAGGAGAAACATATATTAAAGATTTAAATAATTTATTTAATAGTAATTGTATTGATGTATATTATAATAATAATAAAAAAAGCGGTGCTTATTCATCTGGAACTTATGATACCTTACCTTATGTTTTATTAAATTATGAAGGTAATTTCAATGATGTAAGTACAATAGCTCATGAGATGGGACATTCTATGCATAGTTATTATTCAAATACTAATAATACTTTTGAAGATTCATCTTATCCTATATTTTTAGCAGAAATAGCATCAACTGTAAATGAAGTATTACTTAATAAATATATGTATGAACATTCAGATAAAAAAGATGAAAAGTTATTTTTCTTAAATAATTTACTTGAAACAATTAGAACAACTTTATATAGACAAACTATGTTTGCAGAGTTTGAAAAAATAACTCATGAAAAAGAAAAAAATAATGAAGTATTAACTAGTGAAATTTTAAATGATATATATTATGATTTAAATAAAAAATATTTTAGTAATGCTTATGTCGATGAAAATATTAAATATGAATGGGCTAGAATACCACATTTTTATACAAGTTTTTATGTGTATAAATATGCAACAGGTATTTCTGTAGCACTTTCTATTGTTAGTGATATTTTAAATAATAAACCAAATGCTTTAGATAATTATTTATTATTTTTAAAAAGTGGTGGTAGTAATTATCCCCTTGAAATATTAAAAAAATGTGGTATTGATATAGTAAATGATGATACAATAGAAAAAGCATTACAAGTTTTTAATGATACTTTAGAAGATTTTATAAGAAGTAGGAAGTGAGATAAATGAAAAAGCGTGATTATTATGAAGTACTTGGGGTAAGTAAAGATGCAAGCGAAGCTGATATAAAAATGGCTTTTAGGCGTCTTGCTAAAAAATATCATCCTGATGTATGTAAAGAAGCTGATGCTGAAGAAAAGTTTAAAGAGATACAAGAAGCTTATGCTGTTTTAAGTGATGAAAATAGAAGAAAACAGTATGATAAATTTGGGTTTGAAGCTTTTAACAATAATGGTGGAGGTTATAATACTAATGGCTATGACTTTTCTAACTTTGATTTTTCAAGTATTTTTGATGATTTATTTGGCAGTGATGATACTTTTTCTAGTTTTGGAGGGGCATTTTCTAACTTTTCTAATTTCGGAAGGTCAGGCTCTAAAAAAAGAAAAGGTAATGACTCTTTAGTATATATGAATATTTCTTTTATGGATTCAATTTTAGGATGTAAAAAAGAAATAGAAATAACAACAACAGAAAAATGTAGTGAATGTAATGGTGAAGGTGGATTTGGTAGTAAAACATGTAATGAATGTCACGGAAGTGGTACAATTACAAGACAACAATCAACATTATTTGGAAGTTTTTTATCAAAAGCAGTATGTCCTACTTGTGAAGGAACTGGTAAAATATATGAAAAAACATGTTCTAAATGTCGTGGTAAAAAAGTACAAAAAGTTGTTAAAGATGTTGAAGTTAAAATACCTGAAGGTGTAGTTACAGGAAGTAGGTTAAGACTTCCAAAATATGGAGAACCAAGTACAACCGGTGGAGAAAATGGCGATCTTTATATTGAATTTAGAGTACAAAGTCATGATTTTTATGAAAGAATAGGAAATGATTTATTTATAACATTACCACTTACAATAACTGAAGCTATTTTTGGATGTAAAAAAGATATTAAAACACCTAAACAAGTTGTTACTGTTACAATTCCATCAGGAAGTAAACCTGGAGAAAAATTAAGAATTAAAGGTAAGGGTAGTAAAGATCCTAATTATGATAGTTATGGTGATTTTTATGTGGTATTAGATGTTGTAATTCCAGAAAAGTTAACTCGTGAACAAAAAACTCTTTTTGAAAAATTACAAGATACTAATTTAAAAGATAAACAAATAGAAAAATTTGAAAAATTTACAAGAAGCTAAAAATAGGCTTCTTTTTTGTTTACAAATAGTAAAAATAATTATATAATTTAATTATAGAATAGGAGTTGTAAAATATGAAAAAATTAAATGAAAAAGGTTTAACATTAATTGAACTTTTAGTAGTTATTGTAATAATTGTAATTATTTCATTATTAGTAATACCTTCTGTAATTAATATGCTAGGAAAAAATAAAAATGAGAAGTATAAAAATTATGAAAATTTACTTGTAGAAAATATGAAACTTTATCGTATTGATAATAGTGAAAATTTAGGAGATAATATTGATACTCATTTATCACTTAATATATTAAAAAGTGCTAATCCTGATATTAAATTAGATAATTGTGCCGTACATGACTTACATATTAAAAATAGTGATTATAATGTTTGCTTAAGATGTGGTTATGATGAGGAAACAAAAAAATATGAATATGAAAGTAAATATTGTGAAACAGCAAATGTTCCATATGGTAATCCACCTACAACAACTACTTTAGTAAAAGAAGTAAAAACAACTCCATCAAGTGGATATTTAAATGATGGAAAAGAAATTAAAATAGAAGTTGTTTTATCAAGACAAGTTACGGGAAGTTATCCTACACTTACTATTTTAGCAGGTAATAATAATAAAACTTTAACAGGTGTTCTTGAAGGTAATAAGCTTGTCTATAATTATACAGTTAAAAATGGTGATAACGGTAAATTTAATGCTGTATCTTTAAATGGTGGTTCATTAAAAGATATTGAAAATAATGAAGAAGTTAATTTAGAATTACCAGTAATTTCTTCTTCGATTACTCTTGATACAATTGAACCTACCTGCAATATAACATTAACTAATAAAAGAATAGAACAAACACAAGAAAAAGTAGATTTAAAAATTACAGGAACTGATATTAATTTAGCCGAAAATGCTTATTCATTTGATAATAATACTTATAGTAATGCTTACATTAAAACATTAACAGATGATGGAAATTATAAAGCATATGTAAAAGATAAAGCAAATAATATTGGTTATTGTAGTAAACTTGTTTATATAGATAGAAAAAACCCTACAATTACAACAACTGTAGTAAAAGGAGAAGGAACTGCTACAGTTAATGTGACTTTAAAAGATAATGAAGGTGTAATAAAATATCAAGAACATCAACAAGATACTTATAATAGTAACTGGATTACAATTCCTAGTACAAAAGAAAAAACATTAACCTTGACAAAAACAAAAGTGGGAACATATTATGTTTATGCTTATGATGAATATGGACATGTAACAAAAGTATCTTATGAGATAAAAAGTACAGATTTGGATAATGAAAAACCTGTACTTACAGTAAGTAATAAAACATGTACAGGAAAAAGTTGTATTATAAAAATAAAGATGACTGATAATATTGGAATTGTAAGTTATAATGATGGAAGTAGTTGGATAAATGTTAACCCTTCAGTTAAAGAAAAAGAACTAACACTTACTAAAACAACTGTTGGGACATATAAAGTTCAAGCTAAAGATGATGTAGGCAATGTTGGCGAAGTAAGTTTTGAAATATTAAACTCTGATTTTGATACAACGCCACCTGTAATAACATTTACAATAGATTCAACCAATACAATTGCAACAGCAACATGTACAGATCCTGAAACAGGAATAGTAGGTGATTCTTCTAAAACACAAAATTTAACTGGAACAAGCAATGTTAATGTAACATTTACATGTACAAATGGAGCTGGCTTAACTACAACAGAAACACATACATATACATATAATTCTTGTGCAACTGGAGAGAACACTTGTAGCTATGGTTGTGGAAGTTGTTACGATAGCTGTGCTTCGACAGAAACTGTTTCAAATGGATGTAAAACTTGTACTTGTTATGATTACGAACCGGTTTATACATGTACGGGATTTTGTAATAATTGTGGAGGTCATGCTTGCGGGTTAGGATCCAGTTGTATTAATTGTAAAACGGATTATAAAAAGAAATATTATCAATGTAGTTATTGTAATGTATGTGGTGAAAATACAACAACACAATGTGTTGGAGGCTATGTATCATGTAATTGTAGTTCATGTTATAATGGTCATAATACTTGTAAAGCGGGGTGGATTTTATAATGAAAAACAAAAAAGTATTTTGGATAATTGTTTTATTTATTATAATTCTTACAATAGGATTAAGTATATACATACTTAAAAATAATAAAGAAAATGATGATATTACAATTAATACTCCAAACATTAGTAAAAAATTATTTTCAGTAAATGTTCCTGAAGGAATAAAAACTGAAATAGCATATATTCAAAATAATAATTATTTAGCTATAGTATTTGAAAATAAAACTAATGAAAATATTTCAAGTGGTAAGTTAAAAGTTGTCATAGGAAATAAAGAAATAGAAAAAAGATTAGAATTATTACCAATTGGAAAAAAAGCATTTTTTAAAATAGTAGTACCTGATGAACTAAAAAATACAATAAATAAAAATAAAGTAACTATAACACTTAATGAAATAAAAAGTAGTAATGATTTTTCATTTATAGATGTTGATAAAATAAATAATACTAAAACAAATGTAAGTGTTATAGAAAATAATACTAATATTAAAATAAATGGTATAAATAAAACTGGTGAAGATTTAGATGCTTTAATTGGTTTTGTAGTATTATATAATAATGATAAAATAGTTGGGGCAGATAGTATTAGAATTGAAAATATTAAAAATAATAGTCAATTTGAAAAAAATATAACGATACCTAAAATAATGATTCCATCTTCAGATTTAACGCCTGATAAAATTAATTATGGTAAAGTTAATTATGAAAAAATAGAAGTATATTATACTTATGCTTATTAAAGGAGGATTTTATGAAAAAGAAAAAAGATAAAAAAGGATTTACTTTAGTTGAACTTTTAATAGTTCTTGGAATAATATGTGTACTTGCTCTTATAATAACGCCTATAATAATTAATTATAGGAATAAAGCAAATGATGTTTATAATGATAAATTAAAAGAAAGTGTTATATCGGTAGCAAAAGATTATTATACAAATAACAGAAGTGAATTACCAAATGGATATCCTGAAGGAAAATATGCAAGTAGTATAACAATAGAAAAGTTAAAACAGAATAATTTATTTTCAAATGATATTGTTGATGCTTTTAAAAATAGTTGTTCAGGTGAAAGTTTTGTTGTTGTAGAAAATAATCGTGGTAATTATAATTATTATGCTTGCTTAAAATGTGGGGATAAAACATATGAAACTGATAAGAGCTATTGTGATTTTAAACAAGGAGGTACAAGTCTTCCAACATGCAATCTTACATATAATGATGGTTGGAACAAAGAAAATGTTTTAATAACTATAACATCTACTGATACTGTTGGAGTAATTAATATTAAAAATAATGGTAAAGTACTTAAAACAACATATGATAAAAATAATAAAACATATAATGCAACATATGAAGCAAGCGAAAGTGGTAAATATTCATTTGATATACTTAATAAATATGGACTTAAAACAACCTGTGAAACAAAAGATGATATAAAAATAGATAGAGATAGTCCAAGTTGTTCTATTACAAAACAAGATATAACAAATACTTCTCTTAATTTATTTGTAGATGCTTTAGATAAAACAAGTGGAATTAAAAGTATTGAAATGGGAGAAAAAACATTAGGTACTGATAATTTATATAAAGTAACAGTAAATGGAAAATATGTTGCAACAGTAATAGATAATGCTGGAAATGCTGCAACATGTGAAATAGTAGTAGACGAATTTGATAAAACACCACCTGTTATTACATTTGGAACTGAGGGAACAAATGGCGAAATTGCTACTAGTACATGTGAAGATCCTGAAAGTGGAATAATTGGTGAAGCAATTGTTAAACAAACCTTAACAGGTAATAAAGATGTAATAGTAACTAGAACATGTAAAAACAATGTTGGATTAGAAACTACAGCATCACATACATATAAATATAATTCATGTAAAATAGGAAGTAATACTTGTAGTTATGGATGCGGAACTACTTATGATTCTTGTGCTACAGGTTCACCAAATGAATGTGTTGGTGGTTATGATACAATAATAAGAAAAGAATGCGTAAAAAATCCTGCTGGATGTAAAACTTGTCAAACCACAGTTTGTACGAATTATAATTGGGTATCATGTCCATGTGGTTCACCTGGTCAAGTTGGCCCTGGAGGAAACGGACATCCTTCCTGTTGGTGTCAAGGAGATAAATGCGTAAAATATGGAAAGCAAACTGTTACAAATTGTAGTATATGTGGTTATAATTACAAAGAAGATTGTTATAATGTTGAAGACAAAAAATGGAATTCATGTAAAACCACAAAAAATACTTGTCAAGGAGGATATGTAACTGATTCAAGTACATGTAGCAATTGTTATTATGGAAGTAACACATGTAAAGGAGGTTGGGATTTATAATGAAAAAAAGAAATTTATTAATAATAATCGTAGGATTAATTATTGCTTCATTAGTAATAACTTTAGTTATACTTAATAATAAAAATAAAGATAAAGATAAAACCCCAACAGATAAGAATCTTATATCAATAAATGCTCCTGAAGGAATAAATATTGAAACAACTTTTATCGAAGGTAATAAGTATATAGTAATAAATTTAATTAATAATACCAAAGAAATAATAAAATCTTCAACATTAAAAGTTACTTTTAGTACAAAAGAAGAGATAAAAGAAGTAGATTTAATACCAGCAGGTAATAAATCTATAATAAAAATATTTATTCCTGAAGAACTTAGAAAAAATATTTTAAAAGAAAAAATTAAAATTAATTATGAAATAAAAGAAAATACTAATGAAATGAAATTATTAGATGTTTCTAAACTATCTAATCCTATGCCTAATATTGTAGTTAAAGATGGAGAAATATTTGTAAATATAGAAGAAGAAAACACTATAGGAAGTGATATTACTTTATTAAAAGGATATGTAATCTTATATGATAATAATAAAATAGTAGGAACAACAGATTTTGAAATAAGTGATATAAAAAATAATAGTAAATTTAATATTGATGTAAAACTTCCAAGTACATTAGTTATAAACGATAATGAAGAAAGTTTATTAGAATATGACAAAATAGAAATATATTATACGTTCGCGTATTAATATATTTTTTTTAGTTTACAAAAGGACAATTATTTATTATAATTAAAGTATAATAAAGGAGGAATTTTATGAAAAACAAAAAAGGATTTACTTTGGTAGAAATGCTTGTGGTACTTGGCATAATATGTATCCTTGCTCTTATAATAACCCCAGCTATTATAAGTTATAGAAATAAAGCAAACAACGAGTATAATGATAAATTAAAAGATAATGTTATTACCGTAGCAAAAGATTATTATACAAATAACAGAAGTGAATTACCAAATGGTCAAATTGAAGGGAAATATGTTGATATTTTAACACTTGATAAGATGAAACAAAATAATTTATTTTCTAATGATGTAATTGATGCATATAAAAATAATTGCTCTAGTGAAAGTTACGTTGTTGTAGAAAATAACCGTGGGAATTATGACTATTATTTATGTTTAAAATGTGGGGATAAAACATATGAAACAGATAAAAGTTATTGTGATTTTAAATATGATACTAGTAGTGATAATGCTAATAGTGCCCCAACATGTGAATTATCTTATAATGATAATTGGAGTAATAATGATGTTACAATAAATGTAAAATCAACTGATAATGTTGGTATAGTAAACATTAAAAATAATGGTAAAGCTATAAAAACAACATATGATGAAAATACAAAAACATATAATGCTAATTTTATAGCTAAAAGAAGTGGTAGTTATAGTTTTGAAATACTTAATAAGTATGGTTTAAAAACAACATGTAAAACAGAAAACGAAATAAAAATAGATAAAGATATTCCAAGATGTGTAATTTCAAAACAAGATAAAACAAATTTATCTATGAATTTACTTGTAACGGCAACAGATGATACTAGCCCTATTAAAACAGTTAAAATAGGTGATAGTGTTTTAGATAGTACAAATTTATATAATGTTACTAAAAATGGAAAATATATAGCAAAAGTAATTGATAGTGCAGGAAATGAAAATACTTGTAGTGTTGATGTAACTGAACTTGATAGTGAAAAACCTAAAATAACAGTTACTGGAAATAGCTCAAGTTCATTAACTGTAACAATAACAGATAATGTCGGAGTAGTTGGATATAAAATAACAACATCACCAACAACCCCAACAGAAAAAGAATGGACTAAGGTAGATAGTGTAGCATCTATTACACAAACATTTAATAATTTATCTTCATCTACAACTTATTATATTCATGCAATTGATGAAGCTGGAAATACAAGTTATGAAAAAGCAACAACTAAAACTGCTACTATAATAATTTATAATCCAGATCCAGATCCTACACCACCATCAGGAGGAGGAACTTCAGGAGGAAGCTCATCTGGTGGATCTTCAGGTGGTAGTTCATCTGGTGGAACAACAAATCCTGGAACAGGAGCAGGTGGTTCAGGTTCATCTGGTGGTGGTGGATGTATAAGTCCAGGAGGTGTTAATCATTGCCCTGGACTACAGATAAATTAATATGAGAAAGGATAAATAAGATGGTAAAGAAAAAGAAAATAATAATAATAATTTTATTAATTTTAATAGTATTATTAGCATTAGTATATTTTCTAATTTTTAATAAAAGTTATACATTAACGGTATATAAATATCAAATAAATAATCAAGAAAATATAGGAAAAACTATGCCAAAAGATGCTACATTAATCGAACAATATGATGTAAAATGTAACAAGAAATGTGAGCTTATAACATATGATTATGATAAAACATTTTTTGTAGTTAAAAACAAAAAAGAAGGATATATCTATAATACTTTAACTAAAAAAGCAATTGATGTTGGTCCACATGATAAGTTAAATATGATTTCTGTAAATAAAGATGATCAAATGGTAAAAATAGGTTATATACTAACAAAAAATGATAATGAAATATCATTTATTGATGAAATAGAACAAAAAGTAACAATTCCTTGGACTAAAGATTTAAAGTTAAATAATGTTTTTATAAATAATAAATATTTAGTTGCAGATAAAAACTTTATTAATATTCATACAGGAAAAGTACATAATATTGAAAAACCATTTGAAACATATACTTGTTTTACTTTAAATACATGTGTTTTTAATCATAATAATAAGAGTTTTATATATAATTTCGATGAAGAAAAAATATATGACTATAATTTCAAAGTATTAATTAATTATGAAAATGGAATGGTTATAGAAAAAGATAATAAAATACATAATTTAGATTTAAAAACAAATAAAGAGATTTATTTAATGGATAAACCTAATTTAACTTATAGTGATTTTTGTGATTATTTACATTGCCCTGATGATGTAGATAAGAATGAACTTTTATTGAACTTTTATAATAAAGAAACATGTAAGTCATATATTTATAATCCATTAACAAATAAATTAAATACTAAAGAATGTAAAATAGTAGAATAAAGACAATTTTGTCTTTTTTCTTTTAAAAAAAATAATATTATGATACAATATATTTGCAGGTGAAAAAAATGAAAGATTTTGTAAATATAATGGGTAAAGATAATATATTTATTATTTGTTCTATAATTGTAGTTATTATTTTAGCATTGTTAGTTATAATTATAATAGAAAAAGCATCATCTAAAAAATATAGATTAAAACGTCAAGTAGAATTACCTTCTTATAAAGAAAATAAAATTTATGATGATTCTAAAGATAATAATGACATTTATAAAAGTGAAGTAATAAATGAAGAAGATAATGTAAACAATACTGTAAATGATGTAAAACCTATAGAACAAGAAGTAGTGTATGTAGTAAATAAACCAACAGAAGAAGATGCTAAAAAAGAATTAGAAGAAGCCGCTAAAAAGCTTGTTTATGAAGAAAAAAATGATTTAATAGGTCCAACATTTTTTGAAAAAGTACAAGAAGAAAAATCAATTATTAGTTATGATGAACTATTAAAAGCCAACCTTGATCCGGATGAACTTGATAATTATAGAGTAGAAGATGAAGGAAATGAACCAATTACGCTTGATGAATTATATAAGAAAAATATAGATGATTTAATTGAAAAACAAGAAGAAAAAATAAATAGTTTTAATAAAGAACAATTAAATGAAGAACCTAAAAAGTTTAAAAATTCATCAGTTATATCTCCTGTATTTGGAATAAAAAGTGATAACGAATATAAAAAATTAGAAGCTTATAAAAGAAGTGATGTTAGAAATATTGAAGATGAAATAAAGAAAACAGAAGAATTTTTAAGTGAATTAAAGAAATTAAAAGAAAGGATAGAAAAGTAATATCCTTTTTTAAAGGAGTTTTAGTATGAAAGTAGGATTATGTAATTTAGGATGTAAAGTAAATACTTATGAAATGGAATACATTGCAAGTCTTTTTAAAGAAAGAGGTTATGAAATTGGCGATTTTAATGATTTTTGTGATGTTTATGTTGTAAATACTTGTACTGTTACTAATAATAGTGATGTAAAAAGTAGAAAAATGATTAATCATCCTAAAAAAATAAATAAAGATTGTTGTTTAGTAGTATGTGGTTGTTTTATTGAAAGTGCTAAAGATTATAAAAATGATGATATTGATATTATCTTAGGTAATTATAATAAATCTAAGGTTGTTGATTTAGTTGAAGATTTTTTTAGAAATAAAGAAAAAATCAATCAAAGATTCAATTTAAATGAAGTAGAGTTTGAAGATATGAATATAAAACATTTTGAAAATAGAACAAGGGCATTTGTTAAAATTCAAGATGGTTGTGAAAATTTTTGTACTTATTGTATTATTCCTTATGTAAGAGGGAAATGTCGTAGTAAAAAAGAAGATAATGTTTTAAGTGAAATAACTACTTTAGTAAATAATGGTTATAATGAAATCGTGTTAACTGGTATTCATACAGGTAATTATGGTGTTGATATTAATACTAATTTTTCTAGTATTTTAGAAAAAATATTGAATATAAAAGGTCTTAAAAGATTAAGAATTTCATCAATTGAAATAACAGAACTTGATGATAAATTTTTAGAGTTATTAAAAAATCCAATACTTTGTAATCATTTACATATACCTTTACAAAGTGGAGGAGAACAAACTTTAAAAAGAATGAATAGGAAATATGATAAAAAATATTTTAAAGAAGAAATAGAAAAAATAAGAAAAGTTAGACCTGATATATCTATAACAACTGATGTTATTGTAGGATTTCCTGGTGAAACAGAAGATGATTTTAATGAATGTGTAGATTTTATAAAGGAAATTAATTTTAGTAAATTACATGTTTTTCCTTATTCTAAAAGAGATGGCACAGTAGCAGCTAAAATGAAAGATCAAATAGATGGTAAAGTAAAAAAAGAAAGAGTAAAAACTTTACTTGATTTATCAAAAACACTTGAAGAAAACTATAATAATAGTTTTATAGGCAAGAAAGAATCTTGTTTAATTGAAAAAGTTGATTGTAAGTATTCATATGGTCATTGTTCTAATTATGTTTATTTAAAAATACCAAAAATATATAAAGAAAATGAAATTGTAGATATAATTATTGAAAAAGATATGCTTGGAAGTAAAAATTAGACTAAAAATGTAATAAAAAATATTGTATTTTTTAGTTTTTTTTGTTATAATTGAACTTGAAAAAGCAAAGGGAAGGAGGGATATAAGATGACAGAGGTAGCAGTTAAAGGTAATTTAGATGGAGCACTTAAACGTTTTAAACAAAAATGTTCTCGTGATGGAATCCCTTCAGAAGTTAAAAAAAGAAAGTTTTATGATAAACCTGGAAAAAGAAGAAGAGAAGAAAAGAAAGAAAACATTAGAAATTCACAAAAGAAAAATAGAAGAGATTATTAATAATTAGGGAAAGGTTTACTTTCCCTTTAATATTATAAGGAGGAAATTATGTTAAAAGAAAAATTACAAAAAGATTTACTTGAAGCAATGAAAAATAAAGATAAAGATACTTTAAATACTTTAAGAAGTGTAAAAGGAGCAGTTCAACTTGAAGTAATAAATAATAAAAAAGAAGATAATGATGATCTTGTTTTAGATGTTATTACTAAACAAATAAAAATGCGTAAAGAATCAATTAAAGATTTTGAAAAAGCATCAAGAACTGATTTAATAAATTCTTATCAAAAAGAAATAGATATACTTAAAAAATATATGCCTGAATCTTTAAGCGATGAAGAACTTAATAAAATAATCGATGAAGTAATTAATCTTGTTAATCCAACTTCAATTAAAGACTTAGGTAAAGTTATGAAAGAAATTACACCTAGAGTAAAAAACAGATGTGATATGTCTAAATTAAATAGCATTTTAAGAGAAAAAATAAACTAATGGATTTTATATCCATTTTTTTGTGGTAATTTTTTTAAATAAATATATAATTTATTAGAAAGAAGATGATATTTTTATGTTTTCTAAATTAAGAAATTATATAAAACAAGAAGAAACTAAAATATATTACATAAAAAATAAAATTAATGTTATAAATTATAAAAAAATACTTGTTTTTGAAGATAATAAAATACTTATAGAAATAATAGATGATATACTTGAAATAAAAGGGGAAAATCTTATAATTAAAAGATTTGAAAAAGAAGAATTATTAGTCGAAGGAAGTATTTATTCTATAACATTTAGAGGTAATTATGTTTAATTATTATGAAATAGAAATAAGTGGTAAATATGTTAAAAATTTATTTTCTGATATTATAAAAAATAAAATAAATATGTATGATATAAAATATATGACTAATAAAATAATTTTTAAAGTAACATATGAAGATTATTTAAAAATAAAAACTATCAAAACAACATGTAATGTAAATATAAATAAAACTTATGGCAAAAATAAAATTATTCTTTTGTTTAATAAATATAAAGTATTTATTATATCTTTTATTATATCTTTAATAACTATATATCTTTTTTCTAATATGATTTTTTTTATAAACATAAATAATGATAATAAAAAGATAAATTCTATATTAAAACAAGAAATGTTAAATAATAATTTAACTATTTATTCTTTTAAAAAACCATATAAAAAATTAAAAATTATAAGTAATAAAATAAAAGATAATAATAAAGATTTATTTGAATGGTTAGAAATTAGTTCAAATGGGGTTTATTATGAAGTATCTTATATTGAAAGAAAAAGTATTATTGAATCTAAAAGTAACTTAAAACATAATATTATTGCTAGTAAAAATGGATTAATAAAAAAGCTTGATATATCTAAAGGAAATATAATTAAAAATGTTGGAGATTATGTAAATAAAGATGATTTATTAGTATCTGGTGTTATTTTAAAAAATGATGAAGTAAAAAATATTGTAGATGCAAAAGGAAAAGTATATGCTGAAGTATGGTATAAGGTAAAAGTTAGTCATCCTTTTATAAAAAAGGAAAATATAAAAACAAATAATGCGAAGATAGCTTTAATTTTAAATATATTTAATAAAGAAATAAATATAGCTTCTTTTAAATATGGAAGTATTAAGAATGAAAAAAATATTTATTTAATTAAAAATAATATGTTTAATATAAGAATAAATAAAAGTTTTATATATGAAGAAAAAACTAATAAATATACAAAAGAAGAGCTTATAAAGATAATAAATAACCTTGCAAAAGAAAAAATAAAAGCTAATTTAAAGCAAGATGAAAAAATATTATTACAAAAAACTTTGAAAATAGATGAAGATAATGATAGAATATATGTAGAGGTATTTTTTAAGGTTTATGAAGATATTGCAAAATTACAAGAAATTCATTCTTAATTTAAATCCAAAGAAAGGTTGTTATTATGATACAAGATATAAGAGATATAACACTTGATATGCTTGATACAACATGGCCTATGTTAGTTATTTCCTGTTTAGTTGCTATGGTTCTTAGAATAACATATTTAGTTATTAATGGTAAAAAGTTTGTATTATATGAAGAATTATTAAAATTATTTTTTATCATTTATATATTATGTTTATTCCAAATAGTAACAGCTCAAGATGTTTCTTTTGGAGGAGTAAATATCATTCCTTTTAAAGAAATATTTAGATATGAACCAGGAACATATTTATTTTATAAAAATATTTTAGGAAATGTTTTACTTTTTTTACCATTTGGTTTTTTCGTAGGATATTTTATTAAAGTTAATAAAATTAGTGTCGTTTTTTTAATAACCTTTATCATATCACTTTCAATCGAAACAACACAACTTGCAATAGGTAGAGTTTTTGATGTGGATGATGTTATTTTAAATGTTCTCGGAGGAATTTTAGGTTTTATCTTATATAAAATTTTAAGTAAAATAATACCAGAGAAATTAAAGAAAAATTGGATTTTTAATATAATAATAATTATATTAATATTAGTTATTGTCTATCTTGCAAATGAAAATGCTAGAGAATTTATGGATAAATACTTATTTGGAAAAAATATTTCAGAAGAAAATGCAGAAGTAATTGAAATGGAAAATGAAAATGGTACGAGAGTTGTTGGAAATGGTAAATTGCTTGG